>Ga0190275_10000580_pt1 | contig 30990 bp, 60 predicted proteins | sample Popmic550T_FD_133745 | JGI IMG/M metagenome (GOLD analysis project Ga0190275, IMG submission 133745) | Populus adjacent soil microbial communities from riparian zone of Yellowstone River, Montana, USA - 550 T | ecosystem: Environmental > Terrestrial > Soil > Riparian zone > Trees stand | place...
AGCGTAGGCGCAACAGCAACGCTCCAAGAGGAGGATTTTGTCCTCGCTCTACAAGTGGTCGCCAGCACCGCCGATCTGACACTATCGACGACCACGACTGGCTTGGAGAAGCTGCTCGAACTTTACGCCAACGATACCTGGGACACCAATGTCGCGCTCTACTCGAAGTTCATGGGCGCAACGCCTGACACGCAGTTCGATTTTGCGCGGTCGGGAGTGGGCACCGCCAACGACGGCAAGGCGTTCGCGATCATCGCTCTGCGCGGCTACGATCCGAGCAACCCGCCCAACATCGCAATTCAGTCGAACCCTACTATCGACGGCGGCAGGCCCAACCCTCCGGCGATAACGCCATCGGGTTCAGAAGCTGCCATTGTCGTGTTCGGCGCCGCAAGCGGCGAGACGATTACCGGCTTCACCAACCCCGGCGACCTCGATGCAGGGTCTTTCCGTTCCACGTCCGTATCGGCACAGAACGACGCTGGTGTTGGCGTTGGCCTCAAGCTCGATTGGACCTCCGGCGAGTTCGATCCTGCGCAGTGGGGTGGTGCGTCCACCGAGAGCAATTCGTCCATTGGCATCACTATCGCGATCACGCCTGCGGGTGAAGGCGGCACAACCACAGGGCAGATCAAGGTCTGGGACGGGGGCTGGACAACGAAGCCGGTCAAAGTCTGGAACGGTGCATGGGCTGTGAAGCCGCTTAAGCGCTGGAACGGCAGTGCTTGGGTCGTGACGCCGTACTAGCACAGAGTTCAATGGCGGCTGGAAGCCCCAGCGCGCGATAAGCGGACATGGCGCAAATCCCGCTTCTCTCAGGCATTGTCGCTGGGCCTGCCGCCGAGTTCATTGAGACGTATCCGTTAAACCTGGAGCCGACTGCGGTTGACGCCAAGATCGCGGGCAAGGGCCAGTTCAAGGCGCCTCCGGGAACGGTACAGACCGGGACCGGCAATGGTGCTGACAGAGGCGGCGTGCTGTGGGAGCGTCAGCATATCAGGGTGCTGGGAACAGAGCTTTGCGAGATCGGGCCAGATGGCTCTCGCACCGTATTGGCAAGCATCCCCGGTACGGAGCGGTGTCGTTTCGCCTACAGCTTCGATCGGCTCGGCATCGCCACGGAAACCAAGCTCTATTACTATTCCGCAAGCGAGGGGCTGACACAGGTTATCGATTTCGATCTGGGTGCGGTTGTCGATCTGGAGTGGATAGACGGCTACTTCATGAGCACGGACGGCACCTACGTTGTTGTCACCGAATTGTCAGACCCGATGGAGGTTCAGCCGCTCAAGTACGGATCGGCGGAGGAAGACCCGGACGCCATCACCGGCCTCCTCAAATATCGCGGCGAGGCATATGTCTTCGGGCGCTATACCATCCAGACATTTCGCAACGTCGGCGGCAACGGCTTTCCGTTCCAGACGGTCAGGAACAGCACGATCCCGTTCGGCTGCGTAAATCCCCGCGCCAAGACGCTGTTCGGCGACGGGTTCGCGTTCGTCGGTTCGTCAAAGGAGGGCGAGCTCAACGTCTACGTCGGCGGGCAGGGCAACGCGACCGCCTTTGGCAACAAGGGGCTGTGCGAGGCTCTGAACCGCACCGATGAGGGGCTGATCGAGGTCGAGAACCGCGACTACGGCAACGAACAGCGGCTCTTGATCCACCTCCCCGATGAAAGCTGGTGCTTCCTCGTCGGTGTCAGTAAGGCCGTCGGGCAGCCGGTCTGGTATCGCCTTCAGAGCGACGGGGGCTCTTACCGCATCCGCAACATGACGCTGGCCCACGGCAAGCGATGGGTTGGGGACAGCCAGAGCGGCGCATACGGTTATCTTGAGGACGGGCGCTGGGATCACTGGGGCGATGAGCCCGAGTGGCAGTTTGAGGCGGGCAAGCTTTACAACAACGGGCAGCCTTTCACCGTTCACTCGGCCGAATTGATCGGACTGCCGGGGCGGGGATCTGGAACAGGCTCGATCTTTATGTCGATGACCCGTGACGGCGAGACGTGGAGCACCGAACGCGCCATCACGGTCAAGCTGGGGGAGCGCACGAAGCGGCTTCAGTGGCGACCCCACGCTCGCTTCACGAATTATATGGGCTTTCGCTTCCGTGGGCGAGGGGCTGCTTTACCGGGTATCGCCGCGCTTGAGGTGCAGGTAGGATGACGACCCGCCTTTCACGCAATCTGCTTGAGCGGGCGTTTCCCGACAACCCGATGCTGCGGGGCGAGTTCGAGGAGATCGACCAGGTATTCTCGGACGCCGAAGATAGACTGACCGCGCTGATCGCAGAGGCAGAAGCGCGGGAGGCAAGGCTGGCAGCGGTGGAAGGCGCAGGAGTGCAGCCCTACAGCGCGCTTCTGGCATCCATTGCCGAGCTACCCGCCACTGCTGGAGCAATCGAGATTGTCGGCGCTGACGAGGCGCAGGTACGCGGCATCGACGCTGATGATCCCGCCGCACTGCCAAGCCGGGGCACTGTGGTGCTATATGCGGGCAAGGGCGCAACGGGTGCGCGTCCAGCAGTCGCGGCCGACCTTAGAGCGATGTATCTCGACACGACGCTGGCTGCTGCCGGAAAGCCTGTCTTCTGGACGGGCGGGGTTTGGGTGGATGCTACCGGGGCCACGGTTTAACGCACAGAGTTCAATCGCCCCGCTTTGCATCGCGCGCGTAATGTCCGGCAATGGAGCCGTTCCGCGCAAAAGACATCGGACGCTTCCGCCAGAAGGTGGAGCTTATCCCGTTCTCCGACTGTCATTATTGGACGGGAGAGCTGAACGCGACCGGATACGGTATATTCCGCGTGTACCGGGGCGACAAGCGCACGCCGTATCTGGCGCATCGGGTAGCGTTTGTGCTCGCAAACGGACCTGTACCGATCGATCGACCGCACGTTTTGCACTCCTGCGACAATCCAATGTGCGTGAATCCCGCTCATCTTCACGCCGGAACGCCTGGCGAAAACATGCGAGAGATGCAGTTGCGCCGCCGCCAGCGGTTGGGCGAGCGCCATCCGCGCAGCAAAATTTCGGACGCTGGAATGGCGACCGTGATCAGCCTGATTGATGAGGGGAGCGTCTCTGTTAGTGAAATTGCGGCCCAATTTGGCGTCGGCGTATCGCATATTTCTGCCATTCGGCACGGCAATGTGGGGCCAAACCATCCAGCGTTCGGCAGGCCCAAGCCGACGGGCAGGAGCGATCGCCGCCTCCCAGACGGCGAGGCCGCGCAAATCTATCGAAGGGCGCGGGGCGGCGAGAGAAACATTGACCTCGCAAACGAGTATGGCGTTGCCCCTAGCTTCATCGCGGACATCAAACGCGGCGTTACCTACGCAAGCGTTACTGGCCATAGGAGGCTCCAATCGGCCTCCTAGGCGGAATCCTCGGCGGCTTGGGCGGCATCTTCGGAGCGGTCATAGGCGGCAGCCAGAACGCGAAAGCCGTCAAGAAGGCTTCTGCGGCTCAACAGGCCGGCATCCAGCAGGCCATCGACGAGCAGCGCCGCCAATTCGACCTGACTCGCGGCGATTTTCAGCCCTACCAACAGGCTGGAGCCTCTGGCCTTGGCCAGCTAGGCGACATTCTCGGCATAAACGGGCCAGAGAAGCAGCAAGCTGCTCTCGGGATGATCCAGGGCAGTCCAATGCTGGCGGGCCTAATCCGAAACGGGGAAGAGGCTGTCCTTCAGAATGCGTCTGCCACCGGCGGCTTAAGAGGCGGCAACACTCAACGCGGTCTGGCAGACTTTCGCGCAGATGCCTTTAATCAAGTTCTTCAGCAGCAAATTGGTCATCTTGGCGGGCTTGCCGGTATGGGCATGGGTTCCTCCGAAGCCGTGGGCAACTTCGGTCAGAATGCCGCCAACCAGATCGGCTCAGGCCTGACGAGCATTGGCAATAGCCGAGCAGGTTCCGTGTTGGGTCAGCAGCAGGCATGGAACAACATGAGCAGCCAGATTCAGTCGATCTTGGCTAACGTCATGGGCGGGATGGGCTGATGCAGCCGTTTGTTAGCGCCGATGCGAGCGCTTATCAGCCGTTGCTCAACTCAATGCCTGACCCGCTGAAGATCATTCAGCAGCAGATCGCCTTCAAGACGGGCATCGAGTCACAACAGGTCGATAATCAGTTCAAGCAGGCGCAGATGGGCGCTCAGCAGAGCAAGGTTCAGCGTCAGCAGCAATTCGCCACCGCAATGCAAGGTTATCTCGGCAATCCCACTGCCGAGGGGCTGGCATCGCTGATGGGTGCGTTCCCTGAGTTCTCGGAAGAGGCGAAGGTCGCATACCAAGCTCTCGACAAGAACAAGCGCACCTCTGACCTCACGCAGATGGGCGAGATCGCAACGCTCGTGCGGGGCGGCAACGTCGGCAAGGCGACCGAGCTGATGCGTGCCCGCGTCATGGCCGACAAAGAAGCTGGCGATAACGACCAGACCGACGATCTCATCCTTGAAGCGCTGGAGAGCGGCGATCCCGCCCGCGTGAAGCAGGCTCAGGGGCTGCTGGCTTACGGCATCGGTATTGCCGTTGGGCCGGAGCACGCGAAAAGCTTCCTCGGCGCTACCGACCTCAGCCAAGAGCCTGATCTAATCGCGGCGGGTCCGGGCGTAGACATCCTCGACAAGCGCAACATTGGCGCTGGGCCGGTTTATTCCTCACCCTACAAGCCCACGACCATTACTGATCCGGCGACGGGGCAAGTGTTTCAGATGGTGCCGAAGGGCGGCGGCGCGACGACGGCTGCACCTGCTGGCCCGCTGCCGGGTGGAACGCCCATGCCGCAGTCGGTGGGAGCAACCTTGGCTTCGTCCGGCTGGGCAGCTCCGGTGATTGCTGGCTTTCTGGGCAACTTCCACGTTGAAGGTGGACTAGGCGGCGCTAAGGGCGACGGCGGCACGGCGCACGGCCTCGCGCAATGGCGCGGTGAGCGCGTGACCAATTTCCAGCGGGTCATTGGCAAGGCGCCGACGCAGGCTACCCCTGAAGAACAAGCGCGCTTTGTTATGTGGGAGATGCAGAACCCCCAAGCCGCAGGCATGACGGTAAAGCAGCGTGACGCTATTCTCGCCGCCAAGACGCCGGAGCAGGCCGCTATCCTCATCGACAAGTTCTATGAGCGGTCGGACGGAAAGCACCGCAGTCGGCGTGTGGAAGCTGCAAGGGGCTATGCGAGCGGCAAGGCTCCGGTAACTGGCGGGCCCATCAAGGTCGCCAGCAAGCAGCAGTACGACGCGCTGAGTGCCGGTCAGCAGTATATTCATCCGAACGACGGTTCGTTGAGGGTGAAGGGCTGATGGCGCAGCAGTGGGGAATGAACGATCAGGTCGTCACGCCTGTTGGCGCGCCGGGGCCAGACCCCATGGCGGACTACGATCTCATTCCGGTTACTCGGGCCGATCCTCGGCGGGGTGCTGAGCTGGTGCAAACTTATGCTCAGACGGGGCAAACGGAAGCTCAGACCGAGCGCATTCAAACCGAGACCGAGCAAACCCGTCAGCAGATGCAGATGGGCAATATTCCGCCTGGCTGGCGTCTCAAGGAAGACGGTTCGGGCATTGAGCCGATCGCTGGCTGGAAAGAAGACCCTAATGCCCCTGCTGCGATCCGTATGGATGCCAAGGACCGCAGCGCGCTAACGAAGCAAGAAAGCAAGCTAAGGTTTGCCCAAGGGAGGATTGCTGAACTTCAGAAGCTCTACAAAGACGATTTGAAGGGCTTCAGGCTCCGCGAGATACCCGAGTCTATCGGCCTACAGGGCATCATTCCTGACGCGTGGCGCGGGAAGGCCCAGCGCTTCGATGCCGTCGGCGGCACCTTCATGGGTGAGCTGAAGGAAGCGATGGGGATGACGGGCGGAGAGGCCAATAACGCAGTGGAAATCACGCTGCGCTTCGGCCCCTACATCCCGAAGGCATCGGATTCTGATGAGACGATCGAATACAAGATCAAGATGCTCAACGATCTTCTGGAAAACGAGATCACGGGCGTCTCAAAGCGCTTGGGCACTGAAGGCGACATAGGCTTCAACACGCCCGATCAAGACCCGCGTGGTAATCCTCTGACGCCGGAACAGCAGGCTGCTTATGATGCCTTCCTGAAGGCCCGCCCGGATGCCACTGCGGCTGATCTAGATGCCTTCGCGAAGAGCATGGATTTGGGCGGGATGCCCAACGCTCAGGAAGTGCTTGATGCGTACAAGGAGACGGGCCAGTTCGTGCCTGGCTCGGAAGCGCAGATGGCGCCTGTGGATATATCAGACGTGCGCGGCGAAGGTGGTGCTCTGGAGACGCTGGACGCGGGCGTTCGCGCGGCAGCCAACACCGTTACCGCTGGAGCTGCCGATCGGATACAGGCTGCGGGCAGCACCCTATTTGGGGGCGGCACCTATGACGAGAACCTTGCTCGTCAGTTCGAAATCACGAACTACGATTGGCAAAATCACGCTATCGCCAGCACCGTTGGCACCGTTGCCGGAGCCCTAGCCATCCCTACGGGCGTTCGGAACGCTGCTTCGGTTGCTGCTAAGCAGGTGATGCGTTCGGGTGGGACGAGGGAGGCCGCAGTTACTGCCGCCCGCAATGCCGCTGCACTCCGGCTCGGCAAAGAGGGTGGTGCATACGGAGTGGTCCAAGGCGGCATGACCAGTCAGGGAGACTTGGCAGACCGCGCGGCTCAAGCGGCTGTATCTGGTCTAGTAGGCGCCGCCACAGGCGCGGTTCTTCCGTTCGCAGGGGCGGGGGCGGCAAAGGGTGCGCGGGCCGTTAAGTCGGTATTTGAGGGAGCTCCCGAGCTCGCCAATCGCGTCGTCTACACAGCGATCAAGGCTGACGGAAACACGCCCCGCGACGTAGGCCGCATGGCCGGCGCTGCTAACGAAAACGGCGTGCCGTTCATGGTGGCGGATAGCGGAGAGAATGCCCGTGGATTGATGTCGGCCAGCGCACGCGCGCCGGGTCCGGGCCGCACGAAAGCCATCGGCGCCTTGGACGAACGCCAAGGGGCTCTGGGTGATCGCGTCGTAAAGCATATTGAGCGCGACTTGGGACCGATCGCCAACCCCCACAAGATCGCGGACGACCTGATGTCAGAAGCCGCTTCTAACGCGGGGCCGCTCTATGCATCTGCTTACGCCAAGCCAGGTGCCGATGCTTTCGGAACGAAGATTGCGCCGCTGCTGGGCCGCCCCTCCATGCAACGTGCGCTTGCCAACGCTCAGCGCCTAGTAACGGAAGAGGGTGGAGACCCTACGGCGCTTGGCTTTGACTTCAATGAGGCCGGCGATGTGATCCTCAAGCGTGTCCCATCGTGGCAGACGCTCGATTACGTCAAGCGCGGCATGGATGACGTTGTTGAGGGCTACCGCGACAAGACGACCGGCAAGCTGGTCCTCGACACCGAAGGCCGGGCTATCAACAACACCCTTCGCCAGTTCCTCGGCGCGTTCGACAAGGCAAATCCCGACTATGCCGCCGCTCGCTCAGCCTACGGTGGCCCTGTTCGCGGCATTGAGGCGATGAACCAGGGCCGCAAGGCTCTCTCTATGACCGCAGACGACCTTGAGGCGCGGATGCGTGATATGACGCCGTTCGACCGCGAGATGTTCGCGTTGGGCACTCGGCGCGCGATGGCAGAGCTTGTGGAAAGCAAAGGCGACTCTGCCAATATCGTCCATGCTCTTGCTGGCACCGGTAAGAAGCGAGCTATGATGGCGCGCCTGTTCGGAGGCCGGAAGGAGTTCACCCGCTTCGTCAACACGCTTGGAACCGAAGAAGAGGCATTCCAGACGTTCAAACGGGCTCGAACCGGCTCCCCGACCGCCCCCAACGCGAAGGACGATACGGAGCTGGCGGTGGCGACTGGCATAAGCGATCTTGCGACCACGGGCGTTCCAGTCGTGACGGCCCTCCGGATGGCGGCAAGAGCAAAATCAGCGTCTGCCCGGAAAGACGCTGAAGACGTGATCGCTGCGATGCTCGGTGAGACCGATCCCGATCAGGTGCAGGCGCTAATCCGTCGTTTCCGTCAGGAAGAGACCAAGCTCGCCAAGGCCAAGAAGCGCAACCCTGCCGCCTCAACGGTCAGCAAGAGCGCGGCGGCCCTTACCCCTTCGACCGAGTAGCTGCTCTCCAGAGCCGGGATAGAACGAACCGGGCCTCGAAAAGCTGGGCTTCAGGCCCGCACAAGCCATCAGACGACCTTGCCCGCATGGTGCTCGTGACGCTGGGAAGGGGATCGGCGTCAATGACCGGGTTGGCTTCCATGCGCCAGAATACCGGGTGCTGGCAGATGCCCTTGGCACTCTTGGCAGGGCCGTGGACGCAATAGAGGCACGACGGACCTAAGCGGCTGAGGCTTAGCGCCTTGTCCCGCTGCACTTCGATCTGCCGACGAAGGGCTTCCCGACGGTCATTAGTGAGCTCGTACACCTGCTCAGCATACACCCTGACCGGCACAGAGTTCAATCGCTCCCGTAGGCGGCAAGCGGCAAAGTCCCGCCATGCTGCGGGTAAGCAATCCCTATCCCCTGTTTCTCGACCTCCGGGGTGCGCTGCTGGACAGCGGCTACATCTACATAGGTGAGGCTGGCGCTGACCCTGAGGTATCGCCTCTCACCGTCTATTTCGACGAAGCCAAGACCATTGTTGCCACTCAGCCCCTACGGACGCGTGGCGGCTATGTGGTCAACGGCTCAACTCCTGTCGCGATCTGGGTCGATGAGGAAGATTACAGCCAGCGCGTAGAGGATGCTGACGGCAACCAGGTGTTCTTTGCTCCCTCGGCCGCAGCAAGTGGCGCTGGTGCCTCCTATCAGCCGCTGGACAGCGATCTGACGGCCATTGCGGCGCTGACCACCACTGCTTTCGGACGGGCTCTGCTGGAGACCGCAAACGCTGCTGGGCTGAAGGCTGCTGCCGGGATCGTCGATGCACTCCCGCTGACGGGCGGCACGGTCTCGAACAACATCAACCGCTCGGGAGCGGGTCCACACATCTACCACAACGACAGCGCCTTCACTTCAGGCCGCCTCTTTCCGACCGACGTTGGCGCTGCCGATCCCACTAGCCAGCCAGGCGACATCTGGTTGAAGCTGACATGAGCGCCGTTCGCACTGCGACTGGCCTTCGGACGATCGCTGGCATTCACATTCGTGATGCTGACAACGTGTTGCGCGAAGTTACGCAGGGACAAATCCGCAACGCCGCCAACGCACTGAAGACCTTCTTTTCCGGCTTTCAGGGTGGCGCCGGGGGTTCCGTTCGAGCGCGGCCATTCACCGTAACCTCGACGCTCAACAGCGGCTATCCAGTCCTGATAACGACAAGGCCCGCAGAGGTGACTGTCGAGGGCGGTGTCGCGCCATACACCTATTCATGGGCTGCCACCGCCTCCACTGGCCCCTGGACGATCAACAGCCCGACGCTGGCTACCACCACCTTCTCCTGCACTGCCGACAAGGGCGACCAGTTCGACGCCACTTTCGTCTGCACGGTGACTGACGCTGCCGAGCGTGAGGTCGAGTCCAACCCCGTCATCGCGACAGTCCGCAATAATTACGGGGGCTTCATCCTGTGACCCAACGCGAGAGCCAGGTTCTCGACGAATATTCGCGTCCGGTTCCGGGGGCGAGTATCTACGTCTTCAATCAAGACGGGAGCAACGCCTCGCTTACCAGCGACGGCTCAACTCCTCTGATGCAGCCCGTTTCGACGGACGAGTACGGCATTTACAGCTACCATGCCCCTAGCGGGATTTACCGCGAGGACACCTACTTCGGCGGCAAGCTTCGCCATCGGGAAGTTCTGACAACGGGACTGGACGGCTTTTACCCGCCGACCCGCGCAGGGAAGTTCTTCGCCTTCGACGCGGAGGGGCAACCGATTGCTTCCGCCGGCACTGGCTCGGATGCAGCGCTAAGAACGGACCTGGCTGCTGGTTCAGGCGCGGCTTTGTCGGGTTTCATTCAGACCGGCACTGGAGCCGTCTCTCGCTCTGCTCAGACCAAGCTCCGCGACACCGTTTCGGTGAAGGACTTCGGCGCGGTTGGTGACGGGACGACCGATGACAGCGCGGCTTTTCAGGCGGCCCTCAACACCAAGAAGAAGGTTCTCGTTCCTTATTCGGCTGCGGGCTACAAGACGAAGGGTCTGCAATTCACCGCCGACACCTCGCTGGTGGCCGAGCAATACACCCGCATCATCGCCAGCGACACATTCGCGACGATTGGAGAGGCGGGAGCCAACATCAAGACCGCCTCGGTCGAGATTCGCAACCTCAATATCGACATGCGGACAGCCGTAAACACGGCATCGGCTGCGTTCGTCTTTGCTGCTGGAACGGGCGGAAACCGCAACCGCCAGTGGAACATCACGATCGACAACATCAACGTGATAGGCGCCTACTGCACGGTCAAGCAGGCGAACGACACAGCCCTGTCCTACATGCTCCAGACCTACTTCACGCGGGTCAATTCCTACTTCCCGCGCGGCACTTCCTGGAACCTGCCTAACCTCCAGGGCTTCGTCATGTTCTGGTCGTGCCAGGTCGATTGGACCGCTGACACTGACATCACTCTGCCGATGGTCGGGGAGGTCGTCAGCACTCCTTTCGCGGCGAACTATCCGGCCTTTCTCCTTGGGGGTTCCAGCGCTCGCTCCGCAGGGGTGCAGCTTCACTGGTGCGCCGTATCCTCCAGCAGTCTCAATGACACATCGGTCGGGCACGGCTTTGTGATCCGCAACATGACCGCCGCTACGCTCAAGAACTGCGAAGCGGATGGCGTCACCGGGACCGGCTTCAAGATCGGTGATGCCGCATATACCAACGCCCATCCTGACGTTCTGTCGGTGTCGCATCTGGTGATGACCGACTGCGTAGCCTTCTCCCACGGTGAGAACGGCTTCGACTTCGACAATGTAGCCAGCGCTCAGATCACGAACATGCGTGCCGTTGGCAGAAACGGGGTGACGACGGGCAACGCCGCTCAGATCGGCGTCAAGTTCAGCAACAGCCACGACATCGTTCAGGATGGGACGGTGATCCTCAACCAGAGAGGCGGCGGCTTCTACTCGTACAACTGTCACGACATCACCGGCTCGCCAATGCGGGTCCGCAACTGCGGTGGCAAAGCGGCTCAGCTAACAGATACAACCGATTGCATCATTCCGATGGCCCTGAAGGCTTGCAGCGGCGGGCTGCACCTGAGCGGGTTCTGCACCGACAACCTGTTCCCCGGCCTTAGTTCACGCGAACACACTGGTGCGGGCCTTACCTTCGATGGAACGTCGGCGCGCAACACGGCAACGGCAGTCGCTCTGATCGGCAATGGAACGTATGGCCGCCAAGACCTGAGCGCTGCGAACTACAATGTGGTCTCCGGCGGGAGCATCGTCGGCAATGCCAGCGGCAACATTGTTCAGCTCGGAGCCGGGTCAGCCACGACCAATTATGTGAACGACGCCGAGGTGTTCGTAGCCTCCTCGGTTGGCGCGGGCACGTTCTGATGGACGCTCAAAGTGTAGCAATTCTGGTCGGCGCGGTAATGACGATCTTGACTGCGCTGGGCGGTGCTGTGGCTTGGGCCGTGGCGAAGATGAACGCCTACGCGGCCCGCTTCGACCGCCTCGAAGAGCGCTACAATAAGCTTCACCGCGAACACACTCTGGTGCTGGTCCAAGTTGAGCGTTTCCGCCTCGCTCTTCAGATCGCCGTCGCAACCATTGCACGCCTCAATCCCGGCGATGCCGCGCTCGCGCATATTCAAGCGCTGCTCGTGGACCATTTCGTGTTCCCGACCGACGCTCAGACTAAAACGCCGTCCGACATGAAAGAGGTGTTGGACGAGTTGGACGAAAAGGCAAAGTCGTGACCGACAAGCCTCTCTTCGACCAGTTGCGCATCTTCAAGCGCCGCTGGAGCCGCAATCAACGGGCATCTCTCACCACGGAAGACGTGCGCGAGACCAACACCGCTCTAGGGCGTCCTGCTCCGCTCAGCACTGGCGCAACGGCGACGGTCGGTAGCGGCAGAGGCGCGTTGGCTGCGATTGTCGGCTCACTGGCTGCAACAAGCCTGTTTGCGACCGTTCCGGAGGACGAAGGCTATCGTTTAACCGCCTACAGAGATGTGGCCGGAATCCCGACTTTATGCTTCGGCGATACGAAGAACGTCCGCATGGGAATGGTCGAAACTCCTGAAGGCTGCATGAGGCGTCTTGAGGCCCAACTTCTCGCCCACGCCAAGCCCGTCATGGCTTGCAGCCCGCGACTGAGCGAACCGGGACGCGACTGGCAACGGGCCGCAGCAGTCAGCCTTGCCTATAATATCGGTGTGGCTGGGTACTGCCGCTCCAGCATCGACCGTCGCTTCGATGTTGGCGACTGGCGAGGCGGCTGCAACGCCATCCTTCTTTACGACAAGGCTAGAGTGCGCGGGAAGCTTCAGCCCGTGCGCGGCCTTACCCTCCGTCGTCAGCGCGAGAGAGCGCTTTGCTTGAAAGGCATAGCATGAAGTTCATCAAAGATTTGCTGTGGGGAGCGGATAACAAGTTCGCGGACTTGGGCCGCATCCTCGCCGCCCTATCGCTCCTAGCCACGCTCGCTGGAGCGGTCTGGAACGTCCTTCTGGGTCTGCCACTGGAATTGGGGCCAGCGGGATTCCCCGGAGGGCTAGGCGTCGTTCTCGGCGGCTGTGCTGCACTGATCTACGCTAAGGACCGGGCGCGCTCAGAGAACACAGTAGCCAATGCGCTCGATTGCCCGCCTGAGGCCCCTGCTCGCAAGGCTAGGAGTAGGTGATGACCGCCACCCGCACCGCGATCCTCGCCATCCTCTTTCTGATGATCCTGCTTGGCGCTGTGTTCGCAGTGAGCCTCTGGGCAGCAGAGGAAACGCGGGAACCTTCGATAATCGATCCGACGCCAGCACACGCCTGCATCCCGACACGCCCGCTGCTTGGACCGAAGCCGGGTGAGCCGGTGGAGTATCGGGCACCACGGAAGGAGAGTTGGGCGTGAAGGGTGGTTGTGGGCGGGGGATAGTTCGCATCGCAGCAGAACTGCCATCCGCAACAGCCGTCCGTTCTGCGCAACGGGGTCGTCTGCCACTTCCACAACCTATCTGTGCGCCGACTTATCCGGTTCCACCTAGCCTTTTACGGCAGTGCGCGTTGGCACTTGTTGGCGGGGCATTACGACGACACCAGAACAAGAGCGCTTCTAGCACGAACGGAGGGATGACGCAATGTTCGCCAAGCTAATCGAGCGCATCCTGCCGCGCTGGAAGTATCGCAATACCGACACAGGGCGGTTCATCTCCAAGGCGGCATATGATCTCTTGCCGGAGAACCGGCGCGCCAAGAGCCTGGGCTGGGGACGGCCATGACGCTGCCGTTCAAACTCCCGCGCTGGGCGTGGTATGCTCTAGGCGCACTGGTCCTGCTTGCAGCCTTCTGGTTCGCTCTCGACCAGTACGGCGACAAGCGGTTCGCCCAAGGCGAGGCCAAGGCCAACGCCGCATGGCAAGCCGCCAGCGACAAGCTGCTCGACAAGGCCGCCAATGCCAAAACTGAAGCCGACAAGAAAGCCAATGCCCGTGCTGCTGAATATGCGGCCGCAGTCGAAACCGAAAAGGAGAAGATTGATGCAGCGACTGCTAATGGCGGTAGTGCTTTCGACGTCATGTTTGGCAATTAGCGCCTGTCAGCCGAAGCGTATCGTCACAGCCCTGCCAATCCCGCCTGAGCGTATGGATTGCAAGGCCGCCGGTGCGCGCCCGACGATACCGCCTGAAGCCACAGGCAGCCACGATGCCTTCGTTAAAAGCGTCCGCGCTCGCGAAGGGGTGATTGCCAGTTACATCATCGAAATTGAGGGTAAACTCTTCGACTGCGCCAGCGATGCTCAATGGCTGCGCGAGTGGCAGGCGGCGACGAAGTAGCTAGTCCTTCCGCGTGCCAGTCGAGATGCTGTGTCCTAAGTTCGGCCCGCGACTGACCGGCACCATTCCCTCCGGCACTCCGCCCTTCAGCTTGGGGAATAGGCACTTGGCACAAAGCCACTCGCTGTTGACGTGGCGGGCTGTCTTGCGTGTCAGGCGCTTGTCGCAGCGGTTGCAGTGGAGGGAGGTGGTCACACCTCTAAACCTCCGTTCTGCCAGCGTCCTCGCTCTCAAGCGCCATCGCATAGCACCCGCCGACGAACAGCGCGGCGAGCGATAGACCGCCAACGATCTGCGCGACAGTGAGCAGCATCGCAATCATGGGCCTGCGTACCATGTATTTGCTTGCGGAACAAGGCGACTTGTGCCATTCTCGGTTTTCCAGACTGAGACCGGGCCGTCATAACGGCCCAACCTTGTTTCCCGCTCTGCGCGGAGTTCGTGCTTCTAGAGCGCGCCGCATATCGGGCTAGGCGGCACCTGCCTTGTGTAAGCTCGCGCGAGCTAAGCACGAAAAGGTGCAACTCTCACCCATCACCACGCTCCTGATAATCCCTTTGTGCAAGCCACTGAGACATTAGCTCACAAGCTTCAGCTTCAGTACCGAGATTGATTCCGGTATTGCCTGCGATGATCCAGACATGGCCGTCTTCGTCGGGTTCGGAGATTGTGGGTTCCATCTCGCTAAGCTACTCAGGCTTGTCCTTATTGGCTAGGCGGTCTAGAACACTGCGAACGCAATCGTCGAACACATGCAGCACGGGGCGACCCTCGACCCCCTCAAAGCTCGCCATTCGCATGCGTAGCGCATCAAACGCTTCCCCCACCGACACAGGGCTTGCCTGCTTGGCGAGGGCGAGGAGTTCACGGAGGTCGGCAGCTTCCTTCTCGAACCGTTCGGCGTTGTTCCTCGCATCCAGCGCGTTGCGGATTTGCATGACCAGCTTATCGCTCGACTTGAACGCAGGATCACTGTTGCGGCTTTCCCACTCTGCCCATTCGGGCGCGTAGGCGGCGAAGATGCGGCGCTCGGCATCGGCGGCGACTTCCATGCTCAAGATGCGCGCCTCTACCCGTTCAATCGCGCTCATTCGATCCCCCATCATCTACTGTGGTGCCGTTGAGGGCGGCGCGGGCGACATTGCGGGCAGCAATCGCCTCGTCCTTGGCTTGTTGGCAGACGCACAACCCATCCGCACCCATGTCGTCGAGCAATTGGTCTAGCGCTTCCTCGGCCACCTCTAGCGCACTACGGAGGGATTGGAGTTCGTTGGCTACGTCATCGAGACGTTCGCGCGTCTCTCTGTCCACATGGCGCATTCCCGTCATCCGAAGCCACGTCACCAGATCGCCCGATGCTTCCGGCTTGGCGCGACCGTTCGGCACCCATTCGGCACCGAGCGTTTTAGCCATGCGCTGCGTAGCCTCTGAGGGCGTCTTATCCTCTGTCATCGGTTGGTTCTCCGTTGGTGAGGGTGTTGAGACGGGCGATCTCGGCACGCACGGGCTGGCTGAGCTTGAACCACTCGCCCGCTCGCCTCCAGGCGCGGAACTCCATGTGGTAATCGTGCTCAAGCGAGCGCCCGCCGTGCCTATAAGCGAGGACTTCAATCGCTTCTGGGCAGCCGATCTGGAGCGCCTTGATGCGTTTCGCGAGATTGGTCGTGAAGCCGATCTTCACATAGTTGGGCATTCCACTGATAAAGTAGACCAGCTCGCCAGTCGGTAACGGTGGCGGCGGCGGGCTAGGCAGCCCCTTGAGCGCCACCCAATATTCGATCAGCCTTGCCGGGATTGCCTCTGGGCGGATGCGCCAAAGCTTGCCGAGCCGGAAGCCAGGCATTTCTCCCGTTGAAAGCGCATTGTGGACAGCGCCCCGCGATACCTCAAATATCTCGCAAACGTGTCGGGGTGACAGAGCATAGCCGCGCTCAACCGCTGCCCTCCACTTCGAGCGGAATGGATCAGGCACGGTGCCCATATCTGGGTTGGACAATGTTCCAGGGTCGCTATCGGAAAAAGAACGGACGCCAGCGACACCGTTGGTCAAATTGTCCGTTGAATCCATTCGACAAGTGCTAGACCCCTGCCCCTGCCAAGTCAATCCTCTTACAGAGGGGAAATTGGCTGTCATTTGTCCAACCTTTCGGAGTGGTTGGACAATGTTCGCGCTTCGATCACGCGCTGGATAGCCGCGTCGGCAAGCTGTTTTTGGTTCGCTCCAGCAGCGTAAGTCGCCACTTCAGCATCATTTGCCCACTGCCCTAGCGCCTTGAGCTGCTGCTGAGTCGCGCCAGCATCGGCGGCGATGGTCACAAGCGCCTTCCGCAGCCCGTGGAGCGAACACTGCGGCAAGCCAGCCTCATCGCAGCGCTCCCGGAACCAGTTGCCCAGCCCGGCATCCGTGAACGGCTTGCCCTGCGAGGTGACTAGAAACGTCTCGCTGCCAGTTGGAGCCGCTTCAATCGCAGCGCCCAAGTCGGGCGCCAAGATCACGTCAACGTCCTTTGCGGTTTTCCCCGCTACGGCAGTCACGCGTCCGTTCTTGATGTTCGCTGGCCCTAGCTTGGCAACGTCGCCCCGCCGCAACCCCGTCCAGAAAGCAATCTCCAAGGCCAACCTAGCCTTCGTGCCGATCGGGTGGCGCTTCTGGAACTGATTGATCTCTTCGGCTGTCCAGATGTGATAGCCTTTGCCCTTGGCTGTGACTGGCGAATCCGCCTCGCGCGCCGGGTTGTAGTCTATCCAGCGCAGCTTCCGTTGAGCGAAGTCGAACAGGCGCGTTAGCTGTTCGTGCAGCCGCTCGGCCGCCGCCGGCCCTCCCCGCTTCCTACCATCCACGACCGTAGGCTTGGCGCGGCGCAGCAGCATCCGTTCGATGTGATAGTCCGTGAAGTCTGACACCGGGATGTGAGCCGCCTCGCTGCGGAACTCTTCCAGGGTGGAGCGGACAATGGCCTTCCACTTGTCGCTGCCGCGCTCGAACTTGGCACTGGCGTAGAAGCGGACGAACAGATCCCCGACGCTCTTGGGTATCACTCGCAGCTTGCGCGGCATGATGCCCTGGTCGCCACCCTCGACCATTTTCTTGAACTCTGGCGAGCCCAGACGGTGCGGGATGTAGAAGTCGATGCCCTTGCGGCGATAGCGGAAGCGCTCGGTTCCGTGCCGATCGACAACCGCGGTGACGCCCGTGGGCAAGTTACGCTTCCGGGCCATACAGCTCGTCCGCCTTGTTCTTGCGCTTGCCGAGCCTAGCTTCCCCCACCAGCACGATAAAGCCGTTGTCGTTCACCTCGACGCCAGCCACAGGCAGCCCCGCGGCGATCATGGCTTTGCATGTCCGCTCCACGTCAGCTTGCTTAAAGGCGGCGCGAGCAGTCACCTACTCCTCCACCGGCATATGTTTACGGGCTGCTTTGAGACCGGCGATGATTTCAAGGTCGTACTCGCCGAGCTTCTCTCCGGGCCTTGGCTCTACGCCGCGTGCTTTCCAGAACGCATCGTATGCTGGGCGCCAAGCTTCCTCATCGCTAGGCTCAGCAGGCGGTGTCCACCCTTGGTTGATAAGGGATTGGCGGAGGTGGGGGTCGATACTGTCGGTCATTGGGCAATCCCCTTACGGGGCCGCGCTGTCGCCCTACGGGTCGAGCCAGTCTTTGCTGTCTCGCCGCTTCGCGCTTCCATCGCTATCGCGGCAGCCGCTAAGAACATATGCCCGCCCTTGGTCAGCTTGAAATAGCGAGAATCCGTCAGTGAAGTCCCGCAGTCTCGACAGGGTTTCTTGATCTCGTGTTCCATGATGAAGCCTGACAAGACTAGCTCCCAGTGAAGGTTATCCATCGGCGGCTTGCCGTTCGCGGGGAAGTTCGCGAGAGCCGAAGCCAATTCCTCAAGCGAGAACGCGCTAGGGATCGAAGGCTTTGCTGGAGACGCGTCAGCGGCCCCACCCGTAGGGCGAGAGCCCGACCGCGCAGCGGGAGCGCCCATCAGGCGACCCTCACCACAATAGGCTCACCAGCAACACCGTTGCGTAGTCGATAGGTCATGCTGCCACCGAGATGCGGCTGATCTTGCCGCCGCCCTTTCCGAAGCGCTGGATGCGAAACGCCCTGTGGCTGCTATCCGCCAGAGGAAGCGCGGTGTGGCAAAAGGCGCACTCCGCAGTGGAGCGCCCGATAAGCCATTGAGACCGACCGCAGCCGGGACAATGGTTGTGCTCGCCCTGTTGGTAACGAAGAATCATGAGCGGCTTCCTAGATGCCGGGTAAGGTTGATGAACTTGTGGGAGGGGGTCATGTTGCCAGCCCCGCCACGAGCCGGAAGAAGTCGGCGGCCGTCCCGTTCGCCATCTCCTGGTCAAACTTCTCGAAACCTCGCCGCTGCGCGTCGTCGTCGTCATAGCCAAGGTTTGCAGCAGGGCGGACGCCACGCACATACGCGCCGATCACGCGGATGCTGGGGCGTTCCTCTTCATCGTCATCAAGATAGGCGAGCAACTGCCCGTGTGGCGTATCAAATAGCTTTGCGAATGGCTCGCTCATCCCTCTTGTCCTTTCGCTTCCTGACTGCCGATAGAATTGGAGTCTGGGCGCAGCACGATCATGGTGCTGTCTTCGTTTGCGCCCTGCCGAATGAAGCCGCCGCGAGTGTGGTAGAAGCTGTTGCGGGCGATATTGAGCTGGCGTGAGCCGTCGTGCAGCTTGCCAAGAATGTTCTTCTCGGTGGGCGTCTCGGGCGTCAGGACGATCTGCTCCAAGCCCTCTTCGATGTAGAGCGCGATCTTCATGCTGCTTCCTCATAAGGGTTCGGCTCAGACCAGCGGACATTCCGCTCGTCACCGTATTTGCGGACAACCTCCAGCAAGAGGCTGAACTGCGCTTTCGTGAGGTCCGACGACTTCAGGCCGACCGGGAACATCCCCTCGCCCTCCAGCTTGGGTAGGAAGCGCAGCTCAGTGCCGAGCGCGTCCATGAACCGCAGCTTCATGTCCTTCATGTTGTAGGTCCGCATCTCGTCCACTTGCTGCTGCACATCTCCGAGCATCGCGTGGAGGCGGGCGTTCTGGTCGAGGCTCCGCGTGGGGGCGGCGATCTGGACAATCCACCCAGGAGGCGCGTCGTCGATGCAACGCTTGGCGAAGTCGCGCTGAGCCTTGCCGACAAGGCGGACGAAGTGGCGCTCGTTCATAATCCGCGCTCCCGCTGAACCTGTTGGATTTCCATTCGCTTCGGCGACGCTTGAACGAAGGCTCCGATAAGCGCCTCTACGTCCCGGCCTTTCCAGAAGGACTGCTCGCCCAGCGTGTGCTGCTGCTGGTGGCAGTCTCGGCAGAGCGATACCGTGCGCCAATCGTCGGGCTTCTGACCGATCCCAGCACCCGATCCGAGCCGCACATGCGCGACCTCGATCCCCGCCATGCTTCCGCAGTTGGAGCAAACGTGGCCCCTGACGTGGTTGCAGTGAGCCTGCGACCGCCAGCGGGTTGCCCTCTTGGGGGCTTTTGGGATCTTGCGGGGGAGCATTAGCCGACACGCCACTCCATCGACGGATCGTTGCTGATGAATGGAACGTCGTCATCCAAATCGGTTGATGCGGGCTGACGCTGCGTTGGCGTTCCCTGTGAACCATCGCGCTCACGCGGCTCGAACAGGTTGGCGACGCAGCGCCCCTCCGCATCCGGCAGCGGCAAAGCGTCGAAGATTAGCTGGATGCCCTTGTCGCCCTCGAACGCCGTGCCGATGCGCGTCCAGAAGGTCTTATCGCGCCCCTTGCGCGGGGCCATGATGTCGTATCGCTTCGCCATTACTTCGCTCCGATGCTTTCAAGTTGTTCGAGGTCGCGCTTCTTCTGGTCGATGCGGATTTCCAGCGGCACGAACTCAGCTGGTACCGAAGGCCCGCCCCGCCACCAGTCGGGCATGTCCCGCTCGAGCTGGGTGCAGAACTCGTTGAAGTCCGACGTTGCTTGCCAGGCCAGAAGCTCGCCAAGATCGCCCATGCTCTCGAGCGTGCGGACGAACTCCTTGGCAGCCGTCTTGAGCTGCGTGGCGGATGTGTAAGGCCCATCGAGCGGGACGCGCTTGGCGGGTGGCGTCTCACCCGTCGCCGGATTGTCCGGCTTGGGCTGGAACTGCTCGCGGACTTCAGCGACATACTTGCTGTCGTCGAAGAGGCCCATGTGGACATCAGCGCCGACGCCGACGAACTTGAAGGCATTGCCCAGCGCATCCGTGAAGGCCTTCTTGAAAGCCTCGTCGTCGTTCTCCCAGCGCTCCGGTCGATTGTATTGCTGGTTTGCCTTGATGTGGGTGATGACCTTATCGCCGCCGACGCCGTGAACATCGTGCCGATCGCCGTCCTCGACATACCAGGCCGTGATGGTGCAGAAGACCAGCAGCTCCTTGTTGTCGCCGTTCACAAGCTGGAACTCGGGCTTGTCGAAGCCCCAACCAGTTCCACAGGGGCCGAAGCGTTCCGTTAACCGCTTGTTGACCCACATCGGCTTGAGCGCAGTCCCGGTGAACCCGCCACCGCGCTTGAACGATTTCGTGTGGGCCGGATCGGTCGTGCCGAGCTCGTTCCAGATGCGAAGGTTGGTTGAGCGCTGCTCGTCCATCTTCCTCAGCACGTCCTCGACCGTCTCAGCGGCTTCGGGTTTCTTGTGCACATTCACTTGCTTTGCTCCTTCCACTGAGCAGCGGTTGCATCCAGTTGTTCGTCTTCCTCGCGCCATTTGCGGATCTGTGCTCCAGCTTCGTAGAGCCAGGCATGGCGGCGATCCTGCTCGGCGAGCATCTGATCGATTGCGCGAAGAATGGGGTTCTCAGCCACGGCTCTTCCCTCCTGATGTGTTGAGGGCTGCTTCGAGGCGGTCGTAAGTCGCTGGGAAGGATCTGCGATCCACGAGTTGCAGCATCTCGAACGCTGCATCCTTTAGGTCATTGCTGGTGGTGAGGGTGGCGCGCTTAGCCACGATAATCCGACCAGCGATAAAGCCACGCCTGCCCGCGCTGATGTCGTGGCGTGCTAGCTCGGTGCAGATCACATCAAAGAGCGGATCATCGGATAGCTCCACATCGTCTCCGCTCATGGAGGTGTTGCAGTATTGGCAGGTCATGCTGCCACCCGATCAGAATCTGGTCGTCGGATAATTTCGTCGCAGTTGCATAGCCCCGGCACTTCCGCAGGAGCGCTATGCGTTGCACATTCTAGTTGATGCCTGTCGCCATACCCGCGTGTGGAGAGCGCCTGATACCCAACGGCCAGAACTTCGCGCCAATCGGCCGCTAGTTCGCTCTCGATCCCCGCGAGAACCAAGCGTTCATCGCGGTCGCAGCTGCATGTTTTTTCGCTCTCAGTGTATAGAGCCTGATCCCAGTCATCCATGCCGAGAACACAGTCGGGCGAGTGTGTGACGCCTTCTGAGATTTCGCGCAGATTGCTCATGCTGCCTCTCCATATTTTCGCAGAGGATCGCCTTCACGAATGGTCAGTTGCTCGGCAGCCGCCAGCAGTCGCTCGATCAGCTTGTCAGCATCCTCTCGCGTGGCGTCGATCACCGCTTGGCGATCCATGCGGCTTGCCGACCACTCTTCGAGCAGGCGGTCACATTCGACGTTGTGCAGCTTCCGCAGCTTGCGTGCGGTATCGCCCTGGTAGCGGTATTCACGCTGTCCGAACCCGTATGCGCTCGGCACGGTGGTGAACTCTGGCTCGCTTGCCAGTATCTCGGCAATGAGACGCTGCGCCTCGCGTGTTTGCGCCCATGTGGGGAGTTGGGTGGGCGGGTTGGTCATTGGGCGTCCCCAGCTTCGCTGGTCGCGCTCTCGCCTTCGGCTGAGCCGCTACGTGTCTCATCGCTCCGCGCTTCGATCGCTGACGCGGCAGCCTCAAGCATCTCCTCGAGCTGATCGTACTCGCTGACGTGTTGGCGGGGCCACGGCGAGAACTCGCAAGTGAACCCATGAAAGCCATCCACTGCCATTACGGCAGCGCTGCGGGCATCGCCGGCCGAGTCCTCCCAAGCCCGCCGGAGTCGCGCTCCAGTGAACTGTTTGTTGTCAACCAGCACGGCAATGTATGGCTGGAACTCAGCAGCAATACTGTCGAACTCAGCGCAAGGGATTGAAGCCTTTGGTGAAGACGCCTTGGCGGCTTCATCGCGAAGCGACGAAAGCCCGATCCCGCAGGGATGCGCCCCGCTCACAGCGAAAGCCCCAGACACAGGCCAATCACCGCAGCACACACCAGCATCACCACAAGCTGAAGCGTCGGAATGTTTATGGACGCAGACGGATGCTCAGCATTGAACTGCTCAAGCTCAGCGAAGACGTAATCGCCTTCAGCTTGGAGATCGTCCTGATAGATACCGGGGTTGGCGCCGTTCAGATGCTTCGGGCTGATGAAGGGCTTTGCACCCGTGATGACGGGGCGGTGGAGAAGCGCGGGGCGGGTGGACTGCGAAGCCATCGAAACCTCTACGGCAGGAATTGCCTATAGAGGTTGTTTAGAACCGCTAAACAGTGATTGCAACAGTTTTGTTTAGTTCATCGAAACTTTTTTGTCGCGTCCCACTAGCACAGGCCCCTTCTCGTTCTCGTGCGCGAGACGAATCATATCGTCGCGGAGACGGCGGATCGCGTGGGCCTCGTCCGGGTGCATCAGCAGCTCGTGCGGACGGATGTTTAGATATTCGGAAAGCTCATTTACCTCATCGCGCGTGTAGGGCTGCTTACCATTAGCCATGAGGCTGATCTTGGCTTTGTTCCAGTCCAGGTCTTTCACCACGTCGGCCTGCTTCTTGCGGCACGACGCGAGCCACTCTTTCAGGAACCAATCAAAGCGGGGCGGGGCCATACGCGGATAGTAGCGGTTGCCGCCATCAGTTGCGTTTCGATTACCTAAACTTTTAGCTTGCGCTTCGAGGTTTAGATAGTCTAAACGAACAGGCATGACGCTCAGCAAATACCTATCGCGTGACGGCGCGCTCTCGCTCACCGACCTAAGCCTAAAGATGGGCGTCTCCAAAGGTCGCCTCTCTCAGCTTCGCGATGCGACCGACTGGCCGCCGGAACTGGCGATGAAGGCGGAAGAGCATACGGCAGGGGCGCTAGACGCCGCCATTCTGTCCCCGTTGGTCGCCCGCGCTCGAAAGACCGCAGCATGAGCGTCCGCTTCCTCCCTGTCGCTGGCCTCGCGAACATCGGCATCCTGCGCCAGACCGGCCACAAGCCCGTCGCTGCGCGCTTTATGACCCCCGCCGAGGCCAAGGCCCGACTGGGGCCACATCGGACCCAGCTCGTCTCCCGCGATGCGGAGGCAGCTTAAATGACTGGCCCCTACATCTTCATCACCATTGTCGCCCTCGCTCTCATCGGCGGCATCTGGCTCACGCATCACCTCGACTCTCTCCATGACCCTAACCGCGACTTCACCAAGGGTAAGCGTCCTGTTGGCTCGCGCCTCTCGCTGAGCCTCAGCGATGAGATGTCTCGCGTGACCGGGGATGTTCCTTCTTTGCATTTCACCGTGACTAGCCCCGAAAGGCAACACGATCATGCGTGACGAAACCACTATCGTGCGTGAGCGCCAGAAACTCATCCGGCGCGAGATGGATCGCCGCAAGATACCGTTGAAGGCGGTTCAGCTTGATGGCGGGTGGAAAACCGTTTCCACCGTCGCGTCCTATTTCCCGCAAGAGGGCGGCGAAGAACCGGCCACCATGTCGGCGGCGGCACTGTTCCGCCTGCTGGATACCAAGGCGCTTCCGGCTGATCTGCTCTCGCTGCTGCTGCCGGATGGATACGCCATTATCCAGACGCCCGAGGGCATCGACCACGACGATTGTGAACAGGCGTGCTTAGATTTTCTGGCGACCAAAGGCGCGGCGCATCACCCTGAAAGCCCCGCTGGTCGCGAGATAGCGCCGTGTGAGGACGCCACGCTTCGCGGCAAGGTCGTGCGGCTGAGGGCGGCATGAGGCACCTTCTCACCTACGCTGTGCTGATCCCCGCTGCATGGGTAAGCGCTTGGGGCTTCCCCTGGAACCTGCCGATCATCTTGGTTGCAGGAGCATTTGCTGGCGTGTGGCTCGCTTCAGCGGAGGCGCGCGCATGAACTGGCCCTTCCGTCGCAAGCACGAAGAGACGCCAGAGCAACGCTTGGAACGCCTAGTCCACGAAACATACTACCGCCAAGACATCGTTCAGTATCGTGAGAAGCGCCGCGCTGGAAAGCTCGGATGGGCACGGAAGCGGGCGGGCGCGTAGTGTCGGTTCTGATCGAGCTTCCTTGGCCCCCAGCGAGCCTGAGCGGGCACAACAAGGGTCGCTGGGTATCCAAGAGCCCAACCGTCTCAAAGCACCGCGAATGGGCCGAGAAGGCCACCCTTGCTGCGGCGGGGCAAATCGACACTAGCGGCGATGGCGACATTCGCGTCGTGATGACTTTCTATCCCCCGAACAAGCGGGGCGATCGGGTCAACTTCCCAATCCGCGCCAAGCCGCTCTGGGATGGCATCGCTGATGCGCTCGGAGTCAATGACAAGCGCTTCCTGCCAGCATTCTACTTCGGTGAATGCGTGGCTGGCGGCAAGGTTGTTGTCGCGATCGGCGGCCTGTCGTGAACGCCCCCTTCACCATGACGCGCTCACAGCAGCGCATTGAGCAGCTTCTCGCTCTCAAGCGTCCATTGATGGCTGAAGAGCAGGACGACCTCTACAAGGCTCTCCACGCCGATTACATGTGGCATTGGCGGCAGGAGCGTGCCGCCAAGGCACGGCGAGCTGCGGGCCGCTTTGTTGCCGACGAGGTGCGGAAGGAAGAGCTGCGCCTGCTGGAGAGCGTTCAGCGGGAGGCTGGGCGATGAGCGGCTACGTCCGTATCCATCGCTCGCTGGTAGGACACCCTGCATTCCGTAACGACGCAGAAGCGATGGCCTTCGCCTGGCTAGTCATCCGCGCTCAGTGGAAGCCTACCCGTGTCCGCTACAAAGAGCGCGGCATCATGCTCCAGCGCGGGCAGGTAGCCATCTCCCAGCGCGACATGGCGCGGGCTCTCGATCGTGACAAAGCATGGATTGAACGACTTTGGAAACGCCTCAGAGGCGAGGCAATGATTAACGTCGCTAGTGAGGCAGGCGTAGCTGTCATAACCATCTGCAAATACGAAGAATATCAGGCCGAGCGAGGCAGTCGTGAGGCACTAGATGAGGCGCCGCGTGAGGCAGACGCAAGGCAGGCGCAAGGCACAGAACAAGTAAGGGAAATAAGGGAAGAAGAAAGTTCACAACCTAACGGTTGTTCACCGCGCGCATGGTCGTGCCCGCCGGGGGTTAACCCGCAGCACTGGACTGACTTCAAGCGCAACCGCCGGACGAAGCGCCTCACGAACAGCGAAACTGCCTACCGTGGTCAACTGAAAGCCATTGCCGAGCTTACTGACGACGAATGGCCGCCTGGTCGGCTCGTGGAATACGCCGCCGAAAAAGGATGGGGTTCCATCAATGACCCTCGCACCACGCTGAACGGAAAAAGCCATGAACGATCTGACCGCGATCCCACCACAGCAGCCCTCGAACTACTTAGGGCAGGCGCTCCACACTGAGCTGGCCAAGATGCTGAAGCTGGTGGCGCCGATTTCGATGTCGCCTGAGGCTCAGGCCGTCTGGATGATGGCTGCGGCTGACGCGCTGGAGGACATCCGCGTTGAGGAGGTTGCGGCCGTGTCCGCTGAAGTGCGCCGATCGGTAACGCGCGCCTCGCAGATTGTTCCGGAGATTGCTCGCCTGGTCAGTGAGAAGCGCGCCCGAGCTTCCCGTATCAGCTCGATTGCGGACGGTGTGAAATACGATGAACCGCCCAAGCCGAAACCCTGCCCGCCGTTCACGCAGCGCGAGCTGGATTCGATGCCGCCAGCGATGATCTCGCTTGGGATGAAATACGGCTACCTGGAGCGCCGCGAAGGCAGGCTTGTCGAGATACGGTCGGCAGCATGAACAGCGAAAGCCTTGGAGCGACCGCCCGCTATCGGCAGGACGGCTCGCGATACTCGGTGGCGATGTCCTGATGGGCAAGCGTTCGTCATTTGAGCGGGTGCCGCGTGACTTCTACCCGACGCCGCGTGAGGCGGTTGTGCCCTTGCTCGCGCATATTCAGCCACGTCAGCAGTTCATTGAACCGTGTGCGGGCGACGGTCAGTTAGTGCGGCACCTCCAGAAGGAGGGTCGTGTGTGCATCGCCGCTTATGACATCGAGCCTCGCGGCAATGACATTTGTGCGGGAGATGCCAAGGCATTCACGATCGCAGAGACAACTTACGGGACTTATATACTTGACTCCCGAAACGCTTTCGGGTAGATAACTTCTTGTCATGTGGATAACCCTGTGACCTAGAAGGAGATTTAAGGTGGCAAAAACTAGACTGACCGATCATCAAGCGGGCATCCTTATCTCGCTCGAAGAACTCCACAATGACGGGATCAGCCGCTTCGGGCGGCCCCTCGGCATCACTGCACTCACGCTCGGCGGCGCTGGTCCGGGCGGTGCTGGATTGCTCAAACGCGGGCTTATGCGGGAAAGTGAAAGCGGCGGGCTTTACTACATCACAGACAAGGGGATTGAGACGCTTAAACAGTGGTCCGAAGCCCCCGTTCCCATGAGGACGTTCTGAATGTCCCGCTCCACCATCAGCACGTTCGAGCTGTTCCAGATGTTCCCCGATGCGGAGAGCGCCCGTGCCTATTTCGAGGCGCGGCGCTGGCCGGACGGGGCTATCTGTCCAGCTTGCAACGAAGCCGAGCGCATCGGCACTCGCAAGGGCGGCTTCTATCGCTGCAATGCTTGTCTGACTGACTTCACCGTCCGCACCGGCACCGTTTTTGAGCGTTCGAAAATCCCGCTGCACAAGTGGATTTACGCCATGTATCTGCTGGTCACGTCGCGGAAGGGCATCAGCAGCCTTCAACTCGCCAAGCAGATCGGCGTCACGCAAAAGTCGTCCTGGTTCATGCTCCAACGGCTGCGCGAGGCTTGCGGCAACGATCCGACCACGCTGGCAGGGATTGTCGAGTGCGACGAAACCTATGTCGGCGGCAAGGAAGCGAACCGGCACGAGTATAAGCGCAAGAGCTTGGGGCGCGGCTCCATCGGCAAAACACCTGTCCTCGCTGCCCGTGAGCGCGGCGGTCGCGTCCGCGCCAAGGTTGTCGCTGAAACCACGTCGCGCAGCGTCTACAGCTTTATTCGCGGCGCAGTTGACGTTGGCGCGGAACTGCACACCGACGAGGCCGCTGTCTATCGCCCGTTGAACGGCCTCTACTATCGTCAGCGGAGCATCAATCACGGCATCGGCGAGTATGTTCGCGACGGCGTGACCACGAACGGCGTGGAGAGCGTCTTCGCCGTCCTCAAGCGTGGTATTGTGGGGACGTTCCACCATGTCAGCCCGAAGCATCTGAACCGCTACGTTGGCGAGTTTGCGTTCCGCCTCAATGATGGGGACGTGAGCCGCCACACGATGCAGCGCCTCGCCAGCCTGTTCAGTGCGGCAATTGGCCAGCGCCTCACCTATAAGGAGTTGATCGCATGAGAAAGCTAACTGTTTTTCAGCTTGAGTTGCTGCGCAAGGCGGCAAAAGCGGAAGGCCACCTTTGCAATCAGTGTCGCGATACCCCCCTCGGCTACGAGCGGGAGTTTGTGGGCCTCGTCCAACGCGGACTACTGACAGAGGATAAAGGCTTCCACCGGCTGACCGGCGCTGGTTTGGAGGTGGCATCAGACCCCCTCCAATTTGGCCGCCAGTCGTGAGCGAAGCCATTAAGCGCATCCTCGACGCTGTGACGGACAAGGTGCTGTCATATCGGCCTGTGGAGAAGGGCCTCGCTGCGAAGAAAACGAAGCGCAAATTGGCCCGCAAGGCGAAGCGCGATGACTAGAGGGAAAGGGAGTCATGTATATAATTCCCCAACTTACCCCACCGCAATTTTCATTACGAATCCGCCTTGGGATCGGCGTGAGCTGCATCCGATAATTGAGCGGCTTTCCTCGCTTCGCCCCACTTGGCTGCTTTTCGACGCCGACTGGATGCATACCAAGCAGAGCGCGCCGTTCATGCCGTTCCTGCACCGCATTGTGAGTGTCGGACGGGTGAAGTGGATTCCCGATTCCAAGATGACCGGCAAGGATAACTGCTGCTGGTATCTGTTCGACCAGACCAGTGAGGCGCCAGCGCAATTCATTGGGAGGGCGGCATGAGTGCAGAACTTCTCCGCGACCTTGCCCGCGCCAAAGCCGTGTTTCAGCTTCGCGCGATTGAGGCGGTCATTCGCGGGCCAGCGTTAGCGGCAGCGGCCTTTGGCGGAGACGTGAAACAGGCTCCGGGCGAAGCCCCGCAGAGCGGCGGCGACAAGCCGCAACGCCCATGATCCGTCCCATGAACAACCCCCATCCGAGTAACCCAATGACCAAGCCAAGTAAGCGGGGTAACACATGATGGCGAGCAAGGTCGAAGGCACGACCGTTGTAGACCTGCTCATCGAGATCGGACGCACTCGCGCCTTGACCGAGAGCGAAAGCCGCCGGTTGTCATATGCGCTGCGCAAGACCGAAAAGGCGGGACAGCGCTGGTGGACCCGCTTCGACGACAGAAGGCTCAAGGAGATGCTGGCCCAAGGCAAGAAGCCACGCCACATCTGCCATGTCTTGGGGCGCACCGAGCGAGCGGTATGGCGCCGCATCTACAAGAAGGGCTGGACCGTCAAAGGACTGGCACAGGGTTCAATCGCTATTCGGCGCGGGATGTAAGAGGGTAAGTGGTTATGGGTCGCCCATCCAAATACCGCGAAGAGTTTTGCGAGCGCGTGATCGAGCTCGGGCAGGGCGGCGCATCCGTAGTGGAGATGGCTCATGCTCTCGGCGTTGTTAAGCAAACGCTATACGATTGGGAGAAAGAGCATCCTGCGTTTCTGGACGCCTTAACGCGCGCGCGGGAAGCCAGTCAGGTGTGGTGGGAGGCTGCTGGCAGGATTGGCCTGACCGCTGACAAGTTCAATGCTTCAGTGTGGTCGCGGTCGATGGCGGCTCGCTTCCCTAATGACTGGAGCGAGAAGCGGTTGCTCGGCTCTGACCCTGACAATCCCCTGCCTTCCGGTTTCGTCGTGGAGTTTGTGAAGGCTGGCGATGAAGCCGAAGACCCGACTTCCTGATTACGCCACCGACCTGTGGAAACCCTTCAGGCACCTTGCATGGTATGGAGGGCGTGGTGGCGCTAAAAGCCATTCGGCAGCAACCGGACTTGTTCTCCAGGCAACAGAGCGGCACGAGCGGGTGTTGTGCGGCCGTGAGCTCCAGAAGAGCATCCGTGATTCATCCAAACGCCTGATCGACGACGCCATTGCTCGGTTGAAGCTGGGGGCTGCGTTCACGAGTACGGATACTGAGATCAGAGGGCCGAACGAAAGCCTGTTCCTGTTCTCAGGCATCAAGGGCAATGCGAACGGCATCAAGTCGATCGAGGGCATTACGACGTTCTGGGGCGATGAGGCCCAGGCGTTCAGTCAGGCAAGCATCGACACGCTCATACCGACTATCCGTAAACCCGGCAGCCGGCTCATCTGGACGTGGAACCCTGACCTTGAGACCGATCCAGTCGATGCGATGTTTCGAGGCGATGAGGTGCCGCCCAACTCCATAGTCCGCCATGTCAATTACAGCGACAACCCCTGGTTTCCCGACGTGCTGCGACTTGAGATGGAGTTCGACCGCACCCGCGACATCGACAAGTTCAACCACATCTGGCGCGGCCAGTATCGGCAGAACAGCGAGGCTCGCGTCTTCCGCAACTGGAAGGTCGATAGCGAGGTGGAGAGCCCTGCTGGCGCAGAGTATCGGCTAGGTGCTGACTTCGGCTTCTCCATCGACCCGTCATGCGCGCTCAGGTGTCGTATCGAAGGGCGGCAGATATTCGTCGACTATGAGGCTTGGGGTTTGCAGGTCGAGATCGTGAACCTGCCCGCGCTGTTCATGTCGATACCGGATGCCGAGAAGTATTGGATGACGGCGGATTCATCGCGGCCTGAGACGATCAGCCACCTTCGCTCGCACGGCTTCCCGCGCATCGCACCCGCGATCAAGGGTGCACGGTCAGTTGAGGAAGGGGTTGAGTTCCTGAAGAGCTATGACTTGGTGATCCACCCCCGTTGTCAGCATCTCATCGATGAGCTGACGCATTATAGCTACAAGGTGGACAGCCTCACAGGACAGGTGACGGCGGTGCTTGAGGACAAGGACAATCACATGATCGATGCACTGCGCTATGCCGTTGAGGGTGCGAGGCGGGCGCTGAAGGCCAAGCCAGCCAACGACAGCAGCTACAGCATCCCGACGCTGGCGATGAGGAGATGAGTGCGATGTATGGGAACGCCCTTGGCTCGATTGGGGGCCTCTTAGGCGGGCTTCAGCAGGCGAGGCTAGGTGAGCTCAACCAAATGGGCATGGCTCAGTCTCAGATGAACATGATGCAGGCGCAGCAGGTGCAGATTAACGGCCTAAGCAATGCCGCAACCGTCTGGACGGTCGATTACGGCTGCACCGTCGCTTCCTCCTACAGCGACCTGTATGAGGAATCCCGGGCCAGAAGCCGTCTCAAATACTTCGTTGAGGAGGGCGAACGGCTATATGATCGCATAGCCTTCTGGCAGTCGTTCGGGTGGCTGGCGATGCCGCTGCTACGCCGGCTGTCTAACGAATTGGAAGAGGCTTGCACTCGCATCGAGCAATGGGCGCCGCTCGCCAAGCCGCACAGAGTTCAATAGCCCCACGCCAAGGCCAAGCGGTAACACCGCAGCATGGCCGACATCGACCCGCAGCTAGACGAAGAGCGCACAACCGATGATGCGCGGGATGAGCTGCACAAGAAAGCGCTCGAACGCTTCGACGAGGCCGTTCTCCCCCAGCTAGAGCAGCGCGCCCTATCGCTGGCCGCTCGCCGGTTTGTATCCATCGCTGGCGCTCAATGGGAAGGCGAATGGGCCGACCCGTACGAGAACGCGATC
>Ga0190275_10000581_pt1 | contig 30960 bp, 32 predicted proteins | sample Popmic550T_FD_133745 | JGI IMG/M metagenome (GOLD analysis project Ga0190275, IMG submission 133745) | Populus adjacent soil microbial communities from riparian zone of Yellowstone River, Montana, USA - 550 T | ecosystem: Environmental > Terrestrial > Soil > Riparian zone > Trees stand | place...
CGACGATGTACTGCCCCACGTCCTTCTGGGAGCGGGAGAACTCGTCGAAGCGGGAGCGGATCTCAGCGGACAGGGTGAGGGCTGCGGTGCCGGTCGACTTCACGCATCGGTGTTTCGCCCGCGCGCATCGAGTTCCTTCCGCGCCGCCTCCAGCTCTTCGTACAGATCCTCGTACGCGCCGGTGCAGGCCGCGGTCGAGAACCCCTCGGCGTGGGCCCGGGTGGCCGCCGGCGTCTCGGCCCGCTCCGCCAGCTCCAGAGCCTCCTCAAGGGCGCCGGCCAGGTCGTCGGGCCCGCCGTCGAACAGGACGCCGACCGACGGCCGGTCCACGACCTCGGCGATCGCCCCCGCCCGGCGCCCGACCACGGGCGTGCCGCAGGCCATGGACTCCACCAGCACCAGACCGAACGCCTCGCCGACCGAGGGCAGGACGCTGACCCACGCCGCCCGGTAGGCATCGCGCAGGGCGGCCCGGTCGTCCACGTCCACCAGCTCCACCCCCTCGGCTCCGGCCACCAGCGCCTCCGCCGCGGCCACGTCGGCCGGCCGCGAGAGCAGCAGCCGTGCCCGCGGGTGGCGGGCACGCACCGCCGGGAAGGCGGCCAGCAGCTCGTGCACGCGCTTGGCCGGGGTCAGGATCGAGGCCGCGCAGAAGATGGTGGGCTCAGGGGCGCGCTGCCCGCCGGGGCTGAAGGCCTCCAGGTCCACACCGGGCGCGATCACCCTGGCCTCGACCCCCAGCGTCGCGCGGAACTCCGCGGCCGCGGTGCGCGACAGCGCCACGACGGCGTCGCAGCCGGCCGCCGCGCGCGCAAGGGTGCGGCGGCGCAGGTGCTTGCGCTCGAGCCAGGACGCTTCGGGGATGCCCATATAGGACAGGACCGACGGCCGCCCGGTCAGGCGCGACCACACGCCCGCCGCCACCCCGTCGGTCGGGTACAGCGCGTGCGCCACGGTGGGTCGCAGGGCCAGCACCGCCGCCGCGCTGAGCGGCAGGTGGGTCAGGTGGTCCTCGTACAGCCGCCGGTCGAGCGCACCCGAGGGTGGGCGCGGCAGCCGGATCACGCGCAGGCCGTCCTCGACCGTCCGCGACGGGCGCCCCGGGTGACTGGTCACCAGCGTGGGTCGCCGGCCGTGCGCCACCAGGCCATCCGCCAGCTCTCGTGTGAACCGCTCCGTGCCCCGCCGGACCTCCGGCCAGTAGCAGGGAGCCATCAGGGCGACGTCCGTGCGCCTCAGTCCCACACCCGCCAGGGCGCCTGACCCAGCCAGAGGTCGTTCAGCGTGACCGCGTCCTTGTAGGTGTCCATGCACTCCCAGAAGCCGGTGTGGCGCCAGACGTGCAGCTTGCCGTCGGTGGCCAGCCCCTCGAGCGGCTCGCGTTCCAGCACGCTCGAGTCGTCCAGGTAGTCCAGGACCCCGGGCTCGAGGAAGAAGAAGCCGCCGTTGATCCAGTGGTCCGACCGGGGCTTCTCGTGGAAGCCGCTGACGCGGTCGTCCTCCCCGATCTCGGTCACGCCGAACTGCAGCTCGGGGCGCACCACGGTCATCGTGGCCAGGTCGCCGTGGCGGCGGTGGTGGGCCAGCTCGGCGGCCAGATCGATGTCGGCGACGCCGTCGGCGTAGGTCAGGGCGAACGTGCGGTCACGGACGCGGTCAGCCGCGCGGTGCACACGACCGCCGGTCGGGGTCTCCTCGCCGGTGAACACGCACTCCACGTCCACGCCGTCGGGCCAGGCGGCCTCGGCGGCGAACCGTTCCACGGCCTCGCTCTTGTGGCCGGTCAGCAGCACGAAGCGGCGGAAGCCCTGCGCGGCGTAGATGCGCACCACGTGCCAGACGATCGGCCGGCCGCCGATCTCGACCAGGGGCTTGGGCAGCGTCTGGGTGTGCTCCTGCAGCCGGGTCCCCCGGCCACCGCACAGGATCATCACGTCGGGGGGTGTGCCGGCCACGGCGGGCACCCTACCGCTGGCGCTCAGGGCTTGAGCTTGATCTTGGTCTTCGCCAACCGCCGGTTGCCGACCGAGTCGGTGACCCGGATGCGCATATCCAGGGCCACGCCCTTGCCCCGCCTCCTGCGCTTGGTCAGTGCGCGCCGCGCCTTCCTGGTCAGCTTCAACTTCACGCGCACGGTCCCGGCCCGAGCCGCCGCGGCCTTGCCGGTGGCCACGATCGCGGGCTTGGCCTTCTTGGCCGAAGTGAACGCCTTGCCGTTGGGAGGGAGCTTCAGCTTCTTGGCCAGCGGGGGCGACACCAGTGCCTGGGCGGAGATCCTCGACTTTTCGCTGGTGTTCACGGGGATCCGGAAGCCACCGCTCTTGAGAACGCTGCCGAGCTTGGGCAGCTTGCCGGGGTTCACGCGCACCACGGGAGCAAACGAGTCCCTGGCCCTGGGCCTGACGGTCTGGCTGGTGGTCTCCGTCTGGCCGGCGGGCGTGACGCTGGTGATGTCGAGGGTGACCGACTGCATGCCCCCCACGTCCCCACCGAGATCGTCGTAGGCGTAGAGCTTCCATGTGCCGTTGGGGTTCGTGCCGTTGAAGGCAGCCAGTGCACCGCCGTACGGCCCGGGGGGCGCCGGGGCGGGGAACGGGTCAGGTCCGGTGTCGTAGTTGGTGGGCCGGTATGTGTCGGTCGCCTGGGACCCTGGCAGCGCCGTGCTGGGTAGCGGCGGCCCGGAATCGTCGAACTCCATGTCGGAGTCGGTGTTCTCCAGTAGCCCCTGCCCGATATCCGACATCAGCATCGTGGTGGCACCCGTCGGCCCGACCAGCAGCATGTCGAGGTCGTTCGACTGGGTGTGGTTGACGCCGTCCAGCTTCGCCCGGACCTTGGTGACCGCCGTGCCGCGGCCGGAGATCGGAATCTCGATCGGATAGACCCGTGCCGGCCCCGCGGTGCCCGATCCCGGGATGGCGACGCCGAAGTCGGGATTGGTCGAGAGCCGAAGGGTCCAGCCGCCGTTGATCTGCACGGCGTCGCCGTTGCAGTCGTCCATCATCCACAGCTTCCAGGTGCCGTTGACCTGGGCGCGCCTGAAGTCGTTGAAGGTGGCCGTGGTCGCGGGGAAGGGGTCGTCCACGAACTCGTCGTCGCCTCCCGTCGCGTTGGGGCAGGTGCCGGCGAGGTTGGTCGGCTGGTAGTCCGTCGAGGTGAGCAGACCGGTCGTCATCGGGGTCGAGCTGCTGTCGGTGATGTTGATCGTGGCGTTGGTCAGATCGTTCGTGCCGCCGACGTCGGACATGAGCAGGGTCTTCCTGCCGTTGGGCGACTCCAGCATCACGTCGAAGTCCCCCGGGAAGGGGCTGGTGACCCCGTTCAGCGTGACGTTGATCCTGAACAGGAAGCCCGTACCGCCCGTCACGGTCACCGGGGACGGATACAGGGAGGTCTTTCCGTACGCGCCGGTGCTGGTGATCGGAGCGGCATTGGTGAACGTGAGGTAGCCCGGGTACGGCCCCTGCGCCTGTGACGGCGCCGCAGCCACCGCCAGCGCAATCGCCGTCGCGAAGGCCACGCCGAGTCGTCGCATCCACCCACGCTAGGAACGATCGCCGCGCTTCGCCTCAGGGGCCCACCCTGATCTTTTCGCCGCCTGATCCCTCTGCGACCATCTGGAACATGGCTGCCCTGGACCTGTTGCTCGCCGCGGAACAGGTGGACGGGGTGCTCGGCCGGCCCGAGCAGGATCAGCTGCTGCCTGCCCGCGAGCTCCAGGCGCTGTCGTTCGCCGTGCACATCCCGCTGGTCTGCTTCGGCATCGCCTTCCCGGCCATGGTGCTGTTCACCGAGGGCCTGTGGCTGCGCACCGGGAACCCGGTCTACAAGGCGCTGGCCAAGCGGTGGTCGAAGATCACGCTGGTGCTGTTCGCCATCGGCGTGGTCACCGGCACCATCCTGAGTTTCGAGTTCGGCCTGCTGTGGCCCAACTTCATGGCCACCTTCGGCGAGGTCTTCGGCGTGGGCTTCACGCTGGAGGGCGTGTCCTTCTTCGTCGAGGCCATCTTCATCGCGATCTACGTGTACGGCTGGGAGAAGCTGCCCCGGCGCACACACTTCCTGACCGGGATCCCGGTGGCCATCGCCGGCGTGACCGGCTCGCTGCTGGTGATCGCCGTGAACGGCTGGATGAACGACCCCGGCGGCTACGACGTGGTCAACGGCCAGGTCGAGAACGTGCGCCCGTTCGCCGCGCTGTTCGGCGGCAACGTGTGGCACGAGCTGGTGCACATGTACCTGGCCGGCTACCTGGTCGTCGGCTTCCTGGTGGCCGGTTACTACGGCCGCCGCTGGCTGGCCGGGCGCCGCGACCAGTACACCCGCTCGGCGCTGATCATCGGCCTGACGTTCGCGGCGCTGGCGGCGCCGGTGCAGGTGCTCGTGGGCGACTGGGCGGCGCGCACGGTGGCGGTAAAGCAGCCGGTCAAGCTGGCCGCGTTCGAGGGCCTGGAGGAGACGACGAAAGGCGCCCCCTTCCACGCCGGGCCCATCGAGGTCCCCAAGCTGCTGTCGCTCCTGGCCTTCCACGACCCCAACGCCACCGTCAAGGGGCTGAACACCGTGCCGAAGGACGACCAGCCCCCGGTGAACATCGTGCGCTTCTCGTTCCTGACCATGGTCACGATCGGCACCGCGCTGATGGCGCTCGGCCTCTGGTACCTGGTCCTGTGGTGGCGCCGGCGCGCCCTGCCCGAGTCGAAGTGGTTCTACCGCGCGCTCTCGGCGGCGGGGCCGCTGGCGGTCGTGGCGCTGATCTCCGGCTGGATCACGACCGAGGTCGGCCGCCAGCCGTGGGTGGTCTACGAGGTCATGAAGACCGACCAGGCGGTCACCGACGCCGGCGGGATGTGGATCGCCTTCGGGGTCATGTGCGTGGTCTACGCCGGGCTCCTGGCCGCCGCCTGGTGGCTCCTACGGAGGCTGAGCGCAACGCCGGCGATGGAGGACATTTCCCGATGACCCTGGCTGTCGCGTGCATGGTGATCACGCTGGCCGGCCTGGCCGCCTACGCCGTCCTCGCCGGGGCGGACTTCGGCGCGGGGGTGTGGGACCTGACCGCCGGCGGCGCCACCCGCGGCGGCCGCGTGCGCGGCATGGTGCAGCGCTCGATGAGCCCCGTGTGGGAGGCCAACCACGTCTGGCTGATCCTGGTGGTGGTGGTGCTGTGGACGGCCTTCCCGACGGCGTTCGGCTCGATCTTCTCGACGCTGTACGTCCCGTTGTTCGGCGCGGTGATCGGCATCATCTTCCGCGGCGCGGCCTTTGCGCTCCGGGGCCAGGCGGCCACGATCGGCGAGGCCCGCGGCCTGGGTGCGACGTTCGCGCTGGCCTCACTGCTGGTGCCCTTCTTCCTGGGCACGGTGCTCGGCGGCGTGGCCTCCGGCCGGGTGCCCGTGGGCAACGCCGCCGGCGACGCGTGGAGCTCGTGGCTGAACCCCACGTCGCTGACGGTGGGCGTGCTGGCGGTGCTGACCGGCGCCTACCTGGCCGCCGTGTACATGGCGGCGGACTCGGTGCGCGCGGACCTTCCCGACATGGAGCGGGCGTTCCGCGCCCGGGCCCTGTTGGCCGGCGCGCTGTCCGGTGCGGTGGCCATAGGTGCGTTGCCCGTGCTGGCCTCGGACGCGCCGGATCTCTACGAGGGCCTGACCAGTGGGTTCGGCCTGGTCTGCGTGCTGGGCTCGGGGGTGTTCGGCGTGGGCACGCTCGCGCTGGTCTGGAGCTCGCGCTTCGGCGCGGCGCGGGTGACCGCGGCCGCGGCGGTCGTGGCCGTCGTGGTGGGCTGGGGCGTCGCGCAGAGCCCGTACCTGCTGCCCGGTGAGCTGACCCTGGAGCAGGCGGCCGCCGGGGACTCCACGCTGGTGGCCTTCCTGGCCAGCCTGGCGGTGGGCGCCCTGATCCTGGTGCCGTCGCTGGTCTACCTCTACCGGCTGGTGCTTCGCGGCACGCTGGATCAGAACTACGAGCCCCTGGACCAGAGGTTCAAGCCCAAGTGACGCTGTTCCGCGCAACCGTGGCCTGTGGTGTTCTGGGCGTGGGACTGCTGTTCCCCTTCGACGCCACCATCACCCTGGCGCTGGGCGTGGCCTTCCTGGTGGCCTTCATCGTCTGCGGCGTGTTCCTGATCGCCGAGCCGGGCTTCCTCGAGGACACAAACGAGAATGATTCTCGATAACCTGGCGGCGTGCCCGCCCGCCTCCTCGTCGCCCTGATCGTTCTGATTGTGCCCGTCGCGGCCGCCGGCTGTGGCGCTCGCCCCGGCGACGAGGAGAGCGACAAAATGGTGCGCGTGGTGGCCACCACCACGCAGGTGGCCGACCTGGTCCGCGCCGTGGGCGGTGACCAGGTCGCGGTCACCCAGGTGCTCCAGCCCAACTCCGACCCGCACGACTACGAGCCGCGGCCCAGCGACGCCCGCGCCATCGAGGGCGCCGACGTGGTGTTCCGCTCCGGTGGCGAGGTGGACGAGTGGATGGAGGACCTGATCGCGACGAACGGCGGCGATGCGCGCGTGGTCGACCTGGGCAAGTCGGTGCGCCTGCGCGGCGACGACCCACACTGGTGGCAGGACCCCCGCAACGCCGAGCGGGCTGTCGCGGCCATCGAGACGGCGCTTGCGAAGGCCGGCGGGAAGGGCTACGCGGGCCGCGCCCGGGCATACACCGGCCGGTTGCGCGCGCTCGACCGCCGGGTGGCCGCCTGCATCGACCGCCTGCCCCCTGCCCGGCGAACGCTGGTGACCTCGCACGACGCCCTGGGCTACTACACCGACCGCTACGGACTTGACGTAGCCGGCGCGGTCATCCCCTCGCTGTCGACCCAGGCCCAGCCCTCGTCGCGGGCGGTCAACCGGCTGGTCGACCGGATCAGGCGCGACCGGGTCGCGGCGATCTTTCCCGAGAGCTCGCTGAATCCCAAGATCGAGAAGGCGGTGGCGCGCGAGTCGGGCGCGAAGGTGGGCGGCGACCTGTGGGCCGACACCCTCGGGCCGAAGGGCTCGAGCGGCGCCACCTACATTGGCTCCATCGAGGCCAACACCGACACCATCGTGAGCGGGCTCAGCGGCGGGCGGGAGCGCTGCCGGTGAGCACCGACCACCAGGCCCTGATCGTGGGAGGCGGCGCCGCCGGCCTGTCGGCCGCGCTGGTGCTGGGCCGCGCCCAGGTGGACACCCTCCTGGTGGACGCGGGCGATCAGAGCAACCTGGCCGCCGCCACCATCGGGGGGCTGCTGGGCCAGCCGGGGACGGCACCGGGGTCGCTCTATGCCGCGGGCCGCGAGCAGCTGGCCGAGCTGCCCAGCGTCACGCTCGCCGACGACACCGTGACCGACCTGGGCGAGGGCTTCGCCGCGACGCTCGCGAGCGGCCGCACGGTGACCGCGAGCCGGCTGCTCCTGGCCACCGGGATGCACTACGACCGCCCGGACGTGCCGGGCATCGAGAGGTTCTGGGGCGGCGACGCGTTCCACTGCCCGTACTGCCACGGCTGGGAGCACCGCGGTGGACACCTCGCGGTTCTGGGTGGCCAGGGGGCCTCCCACCGCGCCCTGCTGCTGCGCGAATGGTCGGATGACGTGGTAGTACTGGCCGACGACGTGACCGAGGAGGACCGGGCCACGCTCACCGGCGCGGGCGTCCCGATCGACGACCGCCCGGTGGCGGCGCTGGAGGGCGAGGGTGACCGCCTGACCGCCGTCCGGTTCACCGACGGCGAAGCGCTGGAGCGCGACGGCGTCCTTGTGTTCGCCCCGGTGCGCCCGCGCGACGAGTTCGGGCCGCGGCTGGGGTGCGAGACCATGGAGACGCCCAACGCCAGCGGCGTCCTGGTCACCGACGCCCGGCACCGCACCACGGTCGAGGGCGTCTTCGCGGCCGGCGACGCATCGGCGACGATGCAGCAGGTCGCCCTGGCCATCGCGGGCGGCAGCATGGCCGCGGCATCGGTGCACCAGTCGCTCGTGTTCGGCCTGTGACGCCCCGCCTGCACCGCCGTCACCCCGAGCTGGCGGCCACCCTCCGCCACGTCCCGCTGGGCACGAGCCCGACGCCGGTCCGCCGCCTGAAGGCGCTCGAGCACCCGGGCACCGAGCTGTGGATGAAGGACGATGGCGCGTTCGGCGACGGCGGCTGGGGCGGCAACAAGGTCCGCAAACTGGAGTGGATCCTGCCGGAGGCCCGGCGCCGCCGCGCGCGGACGATCGTGACGGTGGGCGGCCTGGGCACGAACTGGGGCCTGGCCACCGCGCTGTACGGGCGCGAGCACGGGATCGCCACAGCCCTGATGCTGCTGGACCAGCCGGTGGACGACCACGTGCTGGCCCAGCAAGAGCGGCTGAAGCACAGCGGCGCCGCGCTGCACTACACGCATACGAAGGCGCGCACCGTCGCGTCGCTGCCACTCGTGATGGCCCGCCACAGCGCCGGCGGCCGCCCGCCCTACCTGCAGCCGGCCGGGGGCTCGTCGGCGGTCGGGGCGCTGGGCTACGTGGAGGCGGCGTACGAGATCGCCGACCAGGTCGCCGCGGGCGAGCTGCCCGCGCCCTCGCACGTGGTCACCACCGTGGGGTCGGGCGGCACCGCTGCCGGGCTGGCCCTGGGCCTGGCGCTGGCCGGGATCGAGGCGACCGTGGTCGGCATCGTGGTCAACGACAGCCTGCGCCTGGACACGCCCGCCCTGACGCGGCTGGCGGAGCGCACCGCGAAGCTCCTCGCCGGCCGCGGCGCCGCGGTCGGCGTCCCCCGTCTGCGCCTCCGGAGCCTGGATTCCTGGATGGGCCCGGGCTACGGCCACCCCACACCCGAGTCGACCCGCGCGATCGCGGACGCCGCCGCTTCCGAGGCGCTCGAGCTGGATCCGGTGTACACATCCAAGACGATGGCGGCGATCCGAGCCATGGACCTGGGCCCCGGCCCCGTCCTGTACATCCACACCGACGGACCGAGGTAGGTCGATGGAGCAGCTGGACTGGGGCGAGGGCAACTACGCGCGCACCGCGGAGGCGATCGCGCCCGCGTCCGAGGCGCTGGTGGAGTTCGCCGGCATCTCGGCCGGGCAGACGGTCCTGGACGTGGCCTGCGGCACCGGGAACGCCGCGATCGCAGCGGCCCAGAAGGGCGCGGCGGTCACCGGCGTGGACCCGGCGGCGGCGCTGGTCGAGCAGGCCGCCGCCCGGGCGGCCGAGCTGGGCATCGACGCGCGCTGGATCCGCGGTGGCGCCGACGAGCTGCCGGTGGCCGACGGCGCCTTCGACGTCGCGATGAGCGTGTTCGGGGTGATCTTCGCCCCCGACCCCGGCGCGGCCGCCGCCGAGATGGTGCGGGCCGTCCGCACGGGCGGCACGGTCGCCCTGACGTCGTGGAGGCCGTCGGGCCCCATCAGCGCCGTCGGCGGAATCATGTTCAGGCGGCTGCCCGGATCCGACGGCCCGCCGCGCAACTGGGGCGATCCCGACTGGGCCAGCGCGACGCTGGCCGCGGCGGGCGCGGGCGAGGTGCGCATCGAGGAGGCCGGGATCACCTTCACCGCCGCGTCGCCTGAGGCGTGGCTGGACGAGCAGTGCACCAACCACCCGGTGTGGCGGTGGGCGCGGCGTCAGCTGGGCGAGGAGCAGTGGAGCGAGGTGGCGGCGGAGAGCGTGGCCGCCCTGACCGAGGGCAACGAGGACCCGGACGCCTTCCGGACCACCAGCCGCTACCTGCTGGTGGCCGCCAGCCGCTGACGCTGCAGCTCGAGCTCGTTCTCCCACGCCGAGGGCATGAACAGCGGGTCGGGCTCGAGCCGGCGCGCCCCGATCAGCGACTCCACCGCCGCGGTGGCCTGCGCGTGCGACAGGCCGGGGCGCAGCTGCCTCAGCCGTTCGACGGTGGCCTCGAACAGCTCGGCGTCCAGCGGCACGCTGCGGGCGGGCAGCGGCGGCGTGGCCCCGGTCTCGGCCTCCTCCTCGAGGTGGCGCATGTTGATCTCGGACTGGGTCTCGGCCGCCATCCAGAGCCCGACCGCGCGCGGGATGTCTTCCTGCTCCATCTCGCCGTCCTCGCGCAGCCGCTTGCAGGTCACGTCGAAGACGATCTCCACGTGGTGCAGGCGCGGGTAGGACGCCGCCAGCCGGGGCCAGCTGTCGTAGATCGACGCGTACCGGCGCAGCGAGCTCCAGCGGCGCTGCGGCGCGGGCAGCGCGCCCTCCTCCTGCCACGAAGGGTCCAGGGCCAGCTCCTGGAGCATCATGCCCACGGCGCAGCCGCCCCCGCCCGTGGCCAGATGGCCGGGCACCAGCGCGTCGGCGTGACGGCGCAGCCCGCGAAGGAGGGGCTCGAGCAGCGCGACGGGCAGCGTGCGCAGCGCACGGTGCAGCACCGCTCCGCGCTCTCGCGCGAGCTCGGACGGCAGCGGACTGAGCGACGCATCGCTCCAGGACGGGTCCACCGGACCAGGGTACCCCCTGCCCCGGCCACGATCCAGGGGGGTCAGACCGCGGTCATCGGCGTCACGCGCCCGTTGCCGAGGGTGCGGAGCACGCGGTCGTAGTCGTCCTGGATGGCGAACATGAACAGGTGCAGCAGCTCGGCGCGCAGCTCGGGGTCCTCGCCACAGATCACGTCGTACTGGTCACGCGTGAGCTCCAGCAGCCGGACGTCGCCCACGGCGTGCATGGTCAGGAGGTGCGGGTTGCCGGTGACCACGTATAGGTCGCCGAAGCACGTGCCCGGCGTCAGCTGGGCCAGGCGGCGGGTGACCCCGGCCCCGGTGGTCAACGATGACTGCACCCGGCCGGCCATGATCAGGAACACGCCGGCCTCGGCGTCGCCCTGCTCCACGATCAGCTCGCCGTCGTCGAACTCCCGCTCCTGCATGCGCAGCTCGAGCTCGTCGACCAGCTTCTGCGGCACGTCCTGCAGCAGCGGGTGGCCGGCCAGCTCCAGCTCCTCCTGGGCCTGCTCGAGCGGGTCGCCGTGGCGCTCCAGCAACTTGTCCTCGCACCACACCGTGGCCGCCAGGAGCGTGGGGAACACCTGGATCCCGTTCTCTTCGCCGGGTGGCACGGGCAGCGTGCCGTCGGGGTCCACGAGCACGGCGTCGCAACTGCGCTCGAGCAGGCTCTGGCGCAGCGAGACCAGCAGGCGCTGGGCCACCTCGGACACGTCCCCGATCCGGCGCACGTCCAGCACCAGCAGCTCGAGGTCGTCGGCGGTCTCGGCTATCGCCCGCACCACCGATTCGGCGCCCGCGAACAGCAGGTCTCCGTGGACCTCGTAGATGCGGGCGTGGCGCCCGTGGACCTCCAGCACCTCGCGGTCGGCCTGTGGGCGCTGCATGGACGACGGCGCCTCGACGATGTCGTAGGAGTCGCGGATCGCACCGTGCGCGGCGCGGGTCACGTGCAGCGCGTGCAGCTCCAGGTCCTGCGAGAGCTGGCGGCACGCCTGGACGCCCCGGACGCTGTTGCCGTGCTCGTCCAGGCGCGGCGAGAACACGGCCAGCGCCAGCTGGCCCGGCAGCACCGCCACGATGCCGCCCCCCACCCCGCTCTTGGCCGCCATGCCCACCGACGCCACCCACTCGCCGGCGGCGTCGTACATCCCGCACGTGGACATCACGCTGAGCACCCGCTCCATGTGCAGCTGGGGCAGCACGGTCTTCCCGGTCTGGGGGTTGATGCCGAGGTTGGCCAGCGTCGCCCCCATCATCGCCAGGTCGCAGCAGGTGACCATGGTCGAGCACGCGCGCAGGTACACCTCGAGCGCGTCGTCGGGCGAGCACTCCAGGATCCCGAACTCGCGCAGCATGTGGCTGATGGCCCGGTTGCGGTGGCCCGACTCCTGCATCGACGCGTAGATGTCGTCGTCGATCTCGAGCCGACGGCCGGCGTAGTCCGAGAAGTTGGACTGGACCCGCTCGATCTGGTCGTGCACGCTGGCCCCTCTGACCAGGCTGGCCGCCGCGATGGCGCCGGCGTTGATCATCGGGTTGCGCGGCCGGTGCGTGACCGGATGCAGGCTGATCTCGTTGAACAGGTCGCCCGAAGGCTCCACGTCGATCTTGGCGTCCACCTGCTTGGTGCCGTTGTCCTCCAGCGCCATGCCGTACGTGAACGCCTTCGAGATCGACTGGATGCAGAACGGAAGGTCCGTGTCGCCTTCCTCGTACACGTGGCCGTCGGCCGTGGCCAGGCAGATGCCGAACGTGTCCGGGTCCACGTTCTCCAGCGCGGGGATGCCGTGCAGGACCTCGCCGGACCGATCGTCCATCCAGCGGTCATGGACCTGGGCCAGGAGGTCGTTGACGAGCGTGCGCTGCACGCGTCGAGTCTACGTGGCCGCGTAGTCGTGCAGGCGCTCGGCGAGCTCGCCGGGCCGGGTGATGTACGGGCAGTGGCCGGCGTCGATCTCGTCGGCCTCGATGCCCAGGCGGTCGCGCACCATCGCGCGCGTCCAGGCCACCGGGTTGAAGTTGTCCCTCGTGCACGCCAGGTACCGGGTGGGGACCTCCGGCCATGCCTCCAGCGGAAACGGCTCGCTCATGGGCGTGCCCGACTGGTCGCGGCCCAGCGCCAGTGCGCGCTCGGCCTGCTCGGGCGTGGCGTCGGGCAGGTAGGTCTCGATCTCGTCGTCGGTCCCGAAGCGGTGCCCGGTGTCGGCCCAGAACTCCATGGGGGTCTCGCCGGGGCGCGGGACCATGGCGGTGACCAGGACCAGCAGCTCGGCCGAGACACGGTCCGCCACCAGCGTGGCGGTGTAGCCGCCGAGCGAGTGCCCGACCACGGCCACGTGGTCGCTGTCGGACCCGATGGCCTCGACCACGGTGTCGGCGTACTGCTCGAAGCCGGCGTCGTCGTCCTCGCACGGCAGGTCGACCGCGACGACATCGTGGCCGCGACCCCGAAGGGCCGCGGCCACGTCATCCCAGCTGGCGGCCTGGTCGGCCGCCCCGTGGACCAGGACGAACTTCATGCGGCCTCGGAGGACAGCTCGGCGCGGGCGGGCAGGCGCTCGGGGGCCGGCTGCTCGGCCTCGGCCGGAGCCTGCTCCTCGTCCCGGGTGACCACCAGGGCCACCACGACGCCGGCCAGCACCAGGCCGGCACCCACCAGGAAGGCGGCGTGGAAGCCGCCGGTCAGTGCCTCGCGGACCGAGTCGCCGGCGGCGGTCAGGCTCTCGGTGCGCGAGGACGACACGGTGGCCAGCACCGCCAGGCCCAGCGCGGCGCCCATCTGCGTGGTGGTGTTCACCAGCCCGGAGGCCAGCCCCGCGTCCTCGGGGGTGGCGCCGGACATGGCCACCGTCATCAGCGCCGGCATGGAGATGCCGGCTCCCAGCCCCAGCAGCGCGGTGCTGGGCAGGACGTGCTGCACGTAGTTCGCGTCGACCGGGGCCAGCGCGAACAGCGCCAGGCCGACGGCGATCAGCGCCATGCCCGGGGCCAGCAGCCGAGCCGCCCCGAAGCGGGTGATCAGCGCCTCGGTGTAGCGCAGGCTGAGCGCGCCCATCACGACGGTGCAGGGCAGGAAGCCCAGGCCGATCTCCAGCGCGGAGTAGCCCAGGACCTGCTCCAGGTACAGGGCGCCGATGAAGAACATGCCGAACATGCCGGCGACCGTCAGAGCCGCGATGGCGTTGGCGCCGGACACGTTGCGCGAACGGAACATGCGCAGCGGCACCAGCGGGTTCTCCGCCTTGGCCTCGCGGACCACGAAGCCCACCAGGAGGGCGACCGACACGGCGCCAAGGACCAGCGTCTGCGCGGCACCGAAGCCCAGCTCGGCTCCCGGCTTGACGATCGTGTACACGCCCAGCATCAGGGAGCTGGTGATCAGGACCGCACCCGGGGTGTCGGCGCCCTTGGAGAAGCCGATGCCCTGGTCGTCCTTGAGCAGCCGCTGCGCGGCCACGGCGGTGCCGAGGGCGATCGGGATGTTCACGAAGAAGATCCAGTGCCAGTTGATCGACTGGGTCAGCACGCCGCCCAGCAGCAGGCCGATGGATCCGCCGGCCGAGGCCACGAAGCCGTAGATGCCGATGGCCTTGGCCTGCTCGCGCGGCTCCGGGAACATCGTCACGATCATGCCCAGGATGACCGCGGAGGTCATCGCGCCACCGACGCCCTGCACGAACCGGGCCGCCACCAGCATCTCCTGGCTCTGGGCCGCGCCGCAGGCCAGCGAGGCCACGGTGAACACGGCCATGCCGGCCATGAAGATCTTCTTGCGGCCGATCAGGTCGCCGAAGCGGCCGGCCAGCAGCAACAGGCCACCGAACGCGATCAGGTAGGCGTTCACCACCCAGGCCAGGTTGGAGGGCGAGAAGCCCAGATCGTCCTGGATCGAGGGCAGCGCCACGTTCACGACGGTCACGTCGAGAACGATCATCAGCATGCCCAGGCAGAGCACGTACAGCGCTGCCCATCTGTTTCGGTCGGTGGTCTGCATTGCGGCCTCCTTGGTCGTCGTCTGGTCCACGAGGCGGGACCGTACCAGAGTTAGTCGGTTTTTCCAACTATCTACTTGGTTCTTCCGATCATTACGCCTCATCTACCAGTACGTCGAAGCTGCGTTCAGAAAATCGACAACCACTCCCCAACCGCATTCCTGAGCGCTTCCGCGTCGCCCCGCAGGCTGTGGTCGCCCTTGATCTCGACCACCCTCCGGTCCCCCGCGCTCGTGGGCATCCCGAACCGGTCCTTGACCCCCTGGACGACCAGCATCGGGACCCCGACCGCGTCCAGCTCGCCCTGGCGGCTGTCGCTCTGCGAACCGTCCTTGCGCGCCGGCGGCTGCAGCGGGAAGGCCAGGCACAGCACCCCCACAGCGCCGCCCTCGGCCGCCGTGCGGCAGGCCACCCGCGCCCCCGCGGAGCGCCCACCCGTGATCTGCGGCAGACCCTCCAACTCGTGCCCGGCCAGGCGCGCGGTCACCGCCAGCCAGGCCGGATCGAGCTGGTTCGGACGCGGGCTCGACTTCTTCCCCGCCACGCGGTAGGGCTGCTCGACCAGGGCCACGCTGACCGCCCGCTCCAGCGCCTCGGCGGTGGCCGCCTTCAGATCGGGCGCCTCCACCCCGCCGCCGGCGCCGTGGCCCAGCACCAGCGCGGCACGGGGTTTCTGGGCGTGGTGCAGGTGCGCTCGGGCGGGACCGTGAGGGGTGTCGATGTCGATCGTCTGGGTCACCCGGCCATCCTTACTCGTCCAGCTCGTCGGGGCTCAGCGCCGGGGCCAGGTCACGCCCCGCCCGCAACAGGGTCGCCCGGGTCACGGCTTCGGGGCCGAACCGCTCGCGCACCAGGTCGACTGCCTCGTCCAGCCCCTGGGGCGCGCCGGGCTCCAGGGCGAGCGCCAGCTGCACGCCGTCGCGCACGTGGCCCAGGTTCGTGAACGTCAGCCCCAGCAGCGTCAGGCCGCGGGCGGCGATCAGCGGCCGTGCCTCCGCGTACAGGGCGCGCACGGTCCGCAACGTGGTCTCCGTGCCGGCGGTGGCCTGGGCCAGGCTGCGCGAGCGCGACGCGCGCGAGTAGTCGGCGAAGCGCATGCGCAGGGTGATGGTCCGGCCCACCAGGCCGGACGAGCGCATCCGGCGCGTGACCCGGTCCACCAGCGCCACCAGAACGGCGTCCAGCTCCGCGGGCGTGCGCGCGCGGCTGCCTAGCGCGGACTGCGAGCCCAGCGAGCGCCGCCGCCGGCGGGCCCGCACCGGCCGCGGGTCGCGATTATTGGCGATGGCGTTCAGGTGCCAGCCCACGGCGCGGCCCAGCATCGCCGCCAGCGCCCCACCCGGTACGGCGGCCAGGTGCTCGACCCGGTGGATGCCGCGCTCGTGCAGCTTGGCCGCGGTGGCGGGCCCCACGCCCCACAGCGCCTCGATCGGCAGCGGGTGCAGAAACGCCGTCTCGCCCTCGGCCGGCACCACCAACAGGCCGTCCGGCTTGGCCGCGGCGCTGGCCACCTTCGCCAGGTGCTTGGTCCGCGCCACCCCGACGGTCACGGTGAGCCCCACTCGGTCGCGCACACGCGCGCGCAGACGCTGGGCGATCTGGCTCGGGCGGCCGGAGATCCGCTCGAGCCCGCGCACGTCCAGGAACGCCTCCTCCATCGAGAGCCCCTCGACGACCGGGGCCGTGTCCTCGAAGATCGCGAACACGTCCTTGCTGGCCTGCACGTAGGCCTTGAACCGCGGCCTGACCACCACCGCGTCCGGGCACAGCTGCCGGGCCTGGCGCCCGCCCATGGCGCCGCGGACCCCCATCGCGCGCGCCTCGTAGCTGGCGGCCATGACCACCCCGCCGCCCACGATCACGGGCTTCCCGCGCAGCCGAGGGTCGTCGCGCTGCTCGACCGAGGCGAAGAATGCGTCCACGTCGGCGTGCAGGATCGTGGGCTCGCTGGACACGAACGTATGTTCGCATGCCGGGGCGACGTGCTGCAACGGATGTACCGTGGCGCCATGGCCAGCTGGAAGGAGTTCGAAGCCGCCGCACCCGCCCTGGCCGCCGAGGTGCAGCGCCGCCTGGACGCGTACACGCACAAGACCCTGGCCACCCTGCGACGCGACGGCGCGCCGCGCATCTCCGGGACGGAGACCGAGATCATCCAGGGCGACCTCTGGATCGGCTCCATGTGGGGCGCGCTGAAGGCGCGCGACCTGCAGCGCGACCCGCGCTTCGCACTGCACAGCGGGTCCGGCGACCCGCCGGGCTGGACCGGCGACGCGAAGCTGGCCGGGGTGGCCGAGGAGGTCACCGACCCGGAGCGTGTGCGGGCCATCAACGGCCCCAAGGCGCCGCCCGGGCCCTCCCACCTGTTCCGCCTGGACCTCCGCGAGGCGTCCACCGTCAGCGTCGACGGCGACGAGCTGGTGATCGAGGTGTGGACGGCCGAGGCCGGGGCCCGGACCATCCGGCGCGCGTGAGCGGGAGGCTGGAGACCGTGGTCGCGAGCCTGGACCTCCGGCCCGATCACCGGGTGCTGGAGATCGGCTGCGGGCACGGCGTGGCGGCGACGATGGTGTGCGAGCAGCTCGACGGCGGCGCCTACACCGCCATAGACCGCTCCCCGAAGATGATCGCCGCGGCCGTGCGCCGCAACCAGGCACACGTGCAGGCGGGGATCGCGGAGTTCCTGCCGGCCACGCTGGAGGAGGTGGACCTGGGCGACCGCCGGTTCGACCGCATCTTCGCCGTGCGGGTCGGCCTGTTCCACCGGGAGCCCGAGCGAGCCCACGCCCTGGCGGAGCGCTGGCTGGCGCCGGGAGGCGCCATCCGGGCGGTGTTCGACCCACCCGGTTGATCCCCCGGGCTGTGGCGCCGTCCGCCGAGCGCGGATAGGTTGGGGCCTGCGCAGAACCGGCTGCGCAGCTACCCCCAGGAGCTGGCCCTCCGATGAAGGTCGACCTCACGCTGCGCGGTGATCTGCATGCGCCTCGGGCTGCCCGAATGGCGCTGGACGACCTGGTTCACGACCTCGACGGCCGGCTGCTCACCGACCTGCGCCTGGTCATCACCGAGATGGTGGCCACCATCATCCGCAGTGGATCCGGTCAGCCGCTGTCGGTGCGGATCGAGATCCTGTCGCCCCAGCACCTTCGCGGTGAGGTCACCGAGGAGGGCGATCCGATGGAGGGGTTCGCGGCGCTCAGCGAGGAGGCCGCGCCGATCCTGGAGGAGCTGACCAGCCACTGGGGCCTGGGGCCCCAGCCCCGCCGCATGTGGTTCGAGATCGAGACCCGCGGCGACCAGGCCTGAACCGGAGCCGGCCCCGCGCCCTCAGTGGTTGCGCAGCGCGTCGATCAGCTCGTCCTTCGACATGTCCGAGCGTCCCTCGATGTCCAGTTCCTGGGCGCGGTCCTCGAGGTCGTCCTTGGTCCAGTCCTCGTAGCTCGGAGACTGGCCGCCACGCTCACCCGCGGTCTCGCGGTCGGTGTTGGCGATGCGGGCCGCCTTCTCCTTGCTGGCCCCCTCGCGCCGCAGCGCCTCGTACTGCTCGTCGTCCTTGACGCTGGGTCCGTGGTCGTCGGCGGGCATGGCTGGTCCTCCTGCGGTCGGAGCCGTTGCCGGGCCGCTATCCGGCGTCCCATGGCCCGAAACGCCTCTGGAATGCCTAATGCGGGCCAATGGGGTTCCGGAGGCCTCCCCTGGGTAAGGCGTCGTATCAGGGCAGGGGCCCTACCCCGAGGAGAGGAGCTCCCATGGAAGCCATTCTGATCATCATCGCCGTCGTAGTCATCGTCGCGATCATCGTCGCCGTCGTGGCCGGCCGCAAGCGCAAGGTCACGAAGGACCAGCACCGTCGCGTCGAGGCCCACGATCACCGCCAGGAGGCCCAGGTCCGCGGAGCGCGTGCCGAGGCCCGCGAGGCCGAGGCCGAGCAGCAGGCCGCCATCGCCAAGCGCGAGCAGGCCAAGGCCGACGAGCAGCGCATCCAGGCGCAGCGCGAGCGCGAGGGCGCCCAGGAGCGCCACGAGCATGCCGACCGGCTGGACCCCGACGTCGACCACGAGACACGCCGTGACGAGCGGGCCGATGGCCGCGACGAGAGCCGCAACGGCCGTCGCACGGAGGAGCACACCGAGGAGCGCACCACGCGCTGACGTCCCCCTAGCCGGCGCGCAGTTCGTCCAGCCGCCGGGCGGCCTCGTCCGCCGCGGCCTGCGCGCCTTCGTGGGCGCGGGTCGCGCGCTTGAGGTCGCCCTGGGCGCGCTGGGCGGCCTGCTGGGCCTCGTCCAGATCGGTCTCGGCAGCCGCCAGCTCACGGTCGCGGCGGGCCGCGTCGGCCTCCGCGGCCTTCAGATCCTCACGCCGGCGGCGCTTCTGGTCGGCCTGCTTGTCGCGCTTGCGCCTGGCCGCCGCGCCGCCTTTCGCGGCGCCCCCCTTCGGGGCGGCGCCGGCGCCCGTCCCGAACGCCCCGCCCAAGCCGCTGGCCTCGTGATCGGCGGTCAATCGCGCGGCCTCGAACTGCTCGCGGACGTCGTCGTCCAGCGCCACGGCGTGCAGCGTCTGGCGCACCCGCTCCGTCGCCGCGGGATTCAGCTCGGCACCGGCCTCCTTCGCCAGCGCGGCGATGGCGTCCAGCGCGGCGGACACCGCGGCACGCTCGCGATCGCGGGCCTTGATCATCGCCTCGCGGCCGGCGCCGCCGGAGACCAGGCCCTCCTGTGAATCGCGCAGGGCGGTGCCGGCCTTGAGCACCTCCGTGCGCAGCTTCTTGCCGTGGGCGGCGAACTGGTTCACCGCCCAGGCCGTGCGGCTGGGCTTCTTGAGCGCCTTTACCCCGTCGGCCGCCTCGGCGTCGCCGTCGGCCTTCAGCCGCTTGGCCAGCGCATCGCGGCGGGCGACGAAGCCCTCGAAGTCACCGAGGTAGACCTCGTCGAGCTCCTTGTCCGAGGGGCCGGCCACGGCGGGGATTCTGCCACCCGCCGGGACCGGCCTCCCTAGCGCCGCTTGTTGCGCTTCGCCGCCTTGAGGGTCAGCGTGCGCTTGCTCGAGCTCTTCGCACCCTGCGGGTTCGTACCGGCCACCGTCACCGTCACGCGCAGTGAGCGTGAGCGCTTGATCAGTGCCAGGCCCTTGCGCGTGAGCTTGATCTTGATCTTGCCCGTCGTTCCCCGGGCGAGGGCGAAGGTCTTGCTGCCCAGCGCCAGCTTGCGCTTCTTGCCGGCAGAGACCTTCACCTTCTTGGTGGTCTGGAGGCTGACCCTGCCCTTCAGACCGTAGGCGTTGCGATTACGCAGCTTGTAGGTCACGATGCCGCGCTTGTCGGCCCGCAGCGCCGCGCCGGACAGCGCGAACACCGGCCTGGCAAGGGTGGCGTTGCCGCCCCCGCCCGCGGTGCCGCCTCCGCCTCCGCCCGTGGTGCCTCCGCCCGTGGTGCCTCCCGCGCCGCCGCCGCCAGCCGCGGCCGGCTTCGGAGCAGCCCGGAAGACCGAGAACTGGGTCAGGTGCCTGGTCAGGATGTGGATGACCCGGCTGGCGCCCGTGCCCGTCACGTAGTAGCCGTCCTGCTGGCCGGCCGGGAGCGTCGGGGGGCTGGTGATCAGGGGGATCGCCGTCCAGGTCGGCGACGCGCTGCTCGCGTCATAGAACCGGGGAGCGAGCTGGGAGTTCGGGACACCCGCGGCGGAGGCTGGGACGGGAATAGTGACCTCCAGCGGCGGGTCGAACGGCCCGGTCACCGCTTCGCCGGTGTCCTTGTTGACGATGGTCACGTCGTAGTAGCCGGTGAGCAGCTGGAAGTCCGTCGCACCCGTGTCGGGGGGCGTCGGCGGAGCGTCGGCCGAAGCCGGGTCCTGGTCGAGCGCCAGCCCGACCGGGAACCCGAAGTTCTGCCCGGCCGGGACGATCAGACCGCCGCCGCCGGGGTTCGTGAGCTGCGACTGGGCGGCCTCGTTGTAGTCCGCCTGTACCGGCGCCGGATCGCCGGGCGTCGTGTCGTCGTTGGTGATGGTGCCCTGGCCGGAGCTGTCGCCCAGCGAAGCGCCGGTTCCCGGGGCGGAAAGCGTGAGCAGGAACGTCTCGTCGGCCTCGTCGCTGGTGTCGCCGCTGACCGGCACGGGGATCGTCGTGCCGGCGTCGCCGGCGGCGATCGTCGCCGTTCCCGAGCTGGAGGTGTAGTCGTCGCCCGCGGTCGCCGTGCCGTCGCCGGTGGCGTACTGCACCGTCACCGCGTCGGTGGTCGGTCCCTCGCGGGTGACCGTGAACACACTGTTGCCGGTGCCGCTGTTGCCCTCGGCCTGGCTGTTGTCGCTCACCGACAGCTGCCCGTCCACGGGGGCGTCGTCGTCGGTGATCGTCCCCGTCGCGTCGCCGTCGGCGATCGTGGCCTTGCTCGACGGAGCGGACAGGCTGGCCGTGAACGTCTCGTCCGGCTCGTCGATCGCGTCGCCCTTGACGTTCACCGTCACCTGCTTGGTGCTCTCGCCGTCGGCGAAGCTCACGGTGGTGCCGCTCAACGCGGTGTAGTCGCTGGGTGCGGTTGCGACGCCGTTCGCCGTCGTGACCTTGACGGTGGCCGCGCCCACGCTGCTGGTGCGGTTGACGTCGAAGGTGGCCGCCACCGTGCCCGTGTCGCCCTCGGTGACCGCGCCGGCGTCATCGATGTCGAACGCGAACGGCGGGTCGTCGTCGTTGGTGATGGTGCCCTCGCCGGTGCCGTCGCTGATCGTCACGCCTGGGGAGGAATTGCTCAGCGTGAGGTTGAACGTCTCGTCCGGCTCATCGGCCAGGTCGCCGTTGACCGGGACGGTGACTGTGGTGCTGTCCTGCTCGTCCCCGATCGTCGCGGTGCCGGTCCTGCTGTCGTAGTCGGTGCCCTCGGTCGCAGTCCCGCCTCCCGTGTCGTAGGCGACCGTCGTGTCCGCGCCGGTCCCGAACCCGCTGCGGGTGATCGTGAAGGTCATGTTGGTCTTCCCGGCGTCGCCTTCGGTCAGCGACACGTCGTCCACCGACAGCAGCGTCGGGGGCGGCCCGGTCCCGTCGTCCTCGCACGTGGTCGTGTCCACGACGTCGCCGTCGTTGCTGATGGCGGTATCGAACCCGCCCTCGCAGTCGACCTGGGTGTCGTTCGCGGGAGGGAACTCGCGACTGGTGATCGTGTTCGGGCCCTCGTTACCGCGGAGCTTGTCGCCGGCGCCGTTGCCGCCGACCACGTTCTCGATGTCATCAACGAAGGTGTCGCTCTCGTCGGGGTCACCGGCGTCGGGGTCATCGATGCCGTTGCCCGTGCCGGAGTCCAGATCGACCTCGATCGGGTTGGTGAGGCCTCCGAAGAACACGGCGTAGCTGACCGTGTCCGTGCCGGTTCCTCCGGTGATGGTGTCGTCGTCGCCGTCGTTGGGGACGCCCTGGGGACCCGGGGTCTGCCCGGCGGCGAAGAAGGTGTCGTTCCCGCCACCACCGTCCATGTCACCGGGACCCTGGCCCTGGATGGTGTCGTTGCCGCCGCCACCGTCCAGCGTCTCTTGGGTGACCGGTGTGGAGACGAGCGTGCTCACCTGCCCGCCGTTGATCTGGTTGTCCCCGTCGTTGCCGGTCAGGGAGTCCACGTAGAAGCCGCCCTGCAGTCCCTCGACATCGGTTGCCACCAGGTCGCCTCCGCTGGGTCCGTCGTCTCGGGTGCCGTCGAGGTCCGCGGTGACCGGGCGCATGGTGCCGGTGAAGTCGGCGGTGTCGCCCTGCCCGAAGGCGTCGCCGCCGCCGTTCAGCGTGTCCAGGTCGTCGTCGTCGCCCGGGTTGAGCTGATCGTTGCCCGATCCGCCGTTGAGCGTGTCCGCCCCGTCCTCGCCGCGGAGCAGGGCGCTGAAGTAGGTGCTCGCCGTGGTGGGAAGCGAGATCGTGTCGTCACCGGCGCCGAGAGCTGCGTTGAAGCTCGGTGGCTGCTGGGAGCCGACGGTGCAGGTGACCGCGTTCACGCCGGCCTGCTCGCAATCGCCGGCGTCGATGTCGCTCACGCCTGTGGTGTCCGCCACGGTGACCACCAGGCCGCTACGTGACACCGTGATGACGCTGTTGCCCGCGTCGCCGGTGATAGTCAGGAAAGCGCCACCGTCCAGCGTGACGGTGGAGCTCGCGAACGCCGCAGGCGTCATCGCGGTGAGCCCAAGCAGCGCCATCGCGCCCGCAACCATCCATGCCACTACCGACGTACGTCGCCGCATTCGACTCCCTCATCTGACGTGAAAGGAGATCGAGCGCGTCACTCAACGCACTACCCGGTTGCCCCCCATGGGCTTGAGGCACCCTGACGGGCGCCTCGTGAAGCGCCCCTGCCGGGCACCTGACTGCAACGTACGCTACAAGCGCGACAACCGCCACAAACGGTCTGGCATGGCGCCAAGACCCAAGCGAACGGCTAGCGGACGATCCTGAAGCCCTTGCGCTTGGGCAGCGACGCGTTCCTCGCGGGGTCCTTGGCGGTGGCGCTGAGCCGGTAGCTGCCGGTCCGGAGCTTCCTGCCGCCGATGCGCCCGCGGAAGGTGAAGCTGGTCTTCCCGGCCTTGGCCGGCACCGTGAAGGAGCCGCGCACGTTCTTCCAGCGGGTGCACTTGCGCCGCTTGGCGTTCTTCCTGGTCTTCGCCCGGCACTTGCTCCTGACGCGGCGGCCGGAGGTCTTGCGCTGGACGGTGAAACGCACCGAGGCCGCCTCGGTGAGCCTGAAGGAGACCTTGGTGCCCGTGGGCGCCCTGCTCCTGCGCCTCTTCCTGCCCTTCTGGGAGGTGAAGGCGCCGCCCGATCCGGCCGCCTTGAACACGGTGCGCGAGAAGCTCAGGCCACGCAAGGCCGGCTTGGTCGTGTCGGTGCCGCCGCCCGGCCCCGTCGGGTTGGTCCCCGCGGGGCAGCCCCCGCTCGGGCCGCCGCTGCCCAGGCAGCGGTCCTGCGTCTCGTCGCCGAAGCCGTCCCCGTCGGCGTCCACCTCGATGGTGGCCTCGAGGTTCATGAATTTCGTGCTGCTGAAGTCGTCGTTCACGCTGTTGAACGAGCTGCCTGGTTGTCCGGAGCTGGGACCACCACGGGTGTCGTCACTACCGGACCCATCCGTGTAGCGACAGGCCTGCGAGGGCCCACTCGGGAAGAAGTAGCCGAGCTTGTCCCCGGCCTGCACAGCTATGCGGGTGGCGAAGCGGTTGACGGCGTTGGGTGTAAGAGCCTGCAGCGCGCTACTCCCCTGAATCGAGTAGCTGAACTCCCCACCAGGTGCACTGCCGGTCTGCCTGAGCGTCTTGAGTGCAGCCTGCTGCCCGGCGTTGCCGTTGGCCCTCGTCGCCCAGGCGGTGATCACTCCTGCCGAAGGAACGATGAACGGAATCTGCGCTGCTTGCTGCGTGTAGACCTTGCCGGGATCACAGTCGTTGCCGCCGGGGTCTGGATTCACCTTCCCGATGGTCACGGCGGCATGGCTCGAAGCCGGCGCGAGCAGCACCAGCCCGGCGAGCGAGACCACAATGGCCGCCACACCGCGACGACTACGACGATCCCTCGGCTCCACCACTACCTCCCGTGCTCCGGATTGCCCACGGGCCCACCCTAAGTGGACTCACAGCCCCCCGCCACCCACCGCCGGAAAGTTCAGGGGTCCCCCCTAGACGGAGGGCGGACCCGCCCGCGCACGGGCGGCCTGACGCACCAGGTGGTCGCGCTCGGCCACGTTCGTGGCCCGGTGGGCGGCCTCCGCGTAGGCCGTGGCGGCTGACGGCAGGTCGCCGCCCAGCTCGTGAAGGTGGCCGCGGACCGCGTGCCACCGGTGCCGGTCGCCGATCACCTCGCGCAGCCGGTCGGTCTCGCGCAGGCCGGCGGCGGCGCCCATGACGTGGCCGACCGCGACGGCGCGCCCGAGCACCGCGGCGGGATCCTGGCGCACCGGTTCGCCGGTCAGGGCGACGAGGTCGTCGTACCAGGCCAGGATCTGCAGCCAGTCGGTCTCCTCGGCGGTGGCCGCGTCGTCGTGCAGGGCGGCGATCGAGGCCTCGATCTGGTACCGGCCGGGGCGCTCGGCGGCCAGCGCCGACTGCAGGATCCGCACGCCCTCGGCGATCTGCCGGGTGTCCCACAGGCCGCGGTCCTGGCAGTCGAGCGTGACGAGCCGGCCCTCGAAGTCGAATCGCGCCGGGGAGCGGGCGTGGTTCAGCAGCATCAGCGCCAGCAACCCGCGCGCCTCGGGCTCGTCGGTGGCCAGGGTGAGCTGGCGGGCCAGCCGGATCGCCTCGCCGGCCAGGTCCACCCGGCCGGCGTGGCCGGTCGTGTAGACGAGGTAGAGCACGCGCAGCACGACCGCGAGGTCGCCGGGGCGGTCCAGGGAACGCCCCTCCAGGGTTCGCTTGGCCCGGCTGATCCGCTGGGCCATCGTGGCCTCCGGCACGTAGAACGCGTCGGCGATCTCCCGGGTGGTCAGTCCGCCGACGGCGCGCAGGGTGAGCGCCACCTGGGAGGTGGGCGAGAGATCCGGGCTGCAGCAGCAGAACAGCACGAACAGCGTCTCGTCGCCCTCCTCGGTGGGACCGGGCGGCGGCTCGGCGTACACGACCTCCTCGCGGCGGCTGCGGGCCGCCTCGCTGCGGTGGGCGTCCACCAGCCGGCGGGTGGCCACCTTCTCCAGCCACGCGCGCGGGTGCCGCGGCGGGTTCTCGGGCCACACCCGCAGCGCCTCCACCAGCGCCTCCTGGAGCGCGTCCTCTGCGGCGTCGAAGTCCTCGCCCCGCCGGACCAGGCCCGCGAGCACCCGAGGGACGAGGGCGCGAAGCGCGCCCTCGTCCAGTTGGGGCGTCGGCTCGTCGATCACGCCGCGTCGGTCGTCTGAGGACGCTCCCACATGATCTCCCGGACGTCGATCCACTCGTACAGCGGCGTCCCGCCCGGCCCGGGCTCGGACGAGGCGTAGGCCGCGACCTCGACCGCGCGCTCGTAGGACTCGACATCGATGATCCACCACCCGGCGATCAGGTCGCTGGTCTCGGGGTGTGGGCCGTCGGTGGTCACGGGGGCGGCGTCCGGGCCGCCGTAGCGCACCCAGGTGCGCGCCGGCGCCAACGCCTGCGCGTCCACGTACTCGCCGTTGTCCTCGAGCAGCTCGCTGACGTGATGCTGGAAGGCCATGTGCGCCTCCACGTCCTCAGGGGCCCACTGGTCGATCGGGGGTACGGGACGGTGCGGCTCGGGGCCGCCGCGGTAGTGCTTGAGGAGCAGGTACTTCGGCATGGTCGCCTCCTGGTGTCGTGGGCCCCGCCTCTCGTGGCCCTTCACCTGGTGAGCGGAGCCGGCCGGAGCTTCTCGACATGCAATCAGTCAGGCCCTATGGGCAGGCCCGGCGATCAGGCGTCCGGCGGGTCCTGCAGGGCGCGCACCTCGATGCGGCCACCCAGTGCCTGCGCCGCCTGCGTGGCCCACCGGACCGCCGCATCGTGGTCGGCGGCCTCGATCACCCAGAAGCCGCCCACGTACTCCGGCGCCTCCACGAACGGGCCGTCGACCACGACGGACTCGCCGCTGCTGGCGTCGACGGTCTTGGCCGACGACGGCGGGTGCAGCCCGCCGGCGAAGCGGAAGGCGTCGGACGCGTGCAGGTCGGCGTTGAATGCCTCCACGGCCGCCATCACGGCCTCCAGTTCGGCGGGGTCCATCGACGTCATGGTCGGCTCCTCGGCGGAGTCGTGGGGCACGGTCAGGAAGAACTGCATCTCGCTGCTCCTTTGGGTGGCCGATATTCTGCGCCGATGCATCTGAGCAGAACAGTGTGCCCGCCTCAACCAGTCCGGCCCGATGGGTCTGCGCAGACCGGTCCGTAGGCCATGCGCCTGAAACCGGGGTCCTACCTGATCCTGGGGATGCTCCAGCGGGGGGTGCGGACCGGCTATGCGATCAAGCGCACGGTCGACCGGAGCACGAGCTTCTTCTGGGCCGCCTCCCTGGCGCAGGTGTATCCCGACCTGGCAGCCCTCGAGGAGGGCGGATACGTGGTCAGCGCCGACGAGCCTCGAGGCCGGCGGCCGCGCAAGGCCTACCGCCTGACCGATCGAGGGGACGAGGCGCTGGCCGAATGGCTTCGCAGCGAACGCCAGCCGCACTTCGAGTGGCGCGACGAGGAGCTGCTTCGCCTGTTCTTCGCCGACGCCGTGCCCCTCGAAGATGCTCTGGAGCTGGTGGTGCGGGCCCGAGAGCGAGCGGAGGAGGCCGCGCGCACCTTCCGCTCGGACGTCCTGCCGCTCGCCCAAGCCGCGGCAGGACGCTTTCCCTCGATCGTGGCACGTGAGGGCGCGGACTACTTCACCTGGCGCGCCGACTGGTTCAGGGGGATCGAGACCGAGCTCAGGCGTGCGCTCGCGAGCGCGGCGCCCAGCGCCAGCAACGCCGCGCCGTAGATCGCGAACCCGTACGGGAACAGGTCGGTCGGACCGAGGAGTGTGGGAAGGAGCGCGGCGATCCCCAGGCCGAGCGGCGTGAATCGTCCCCACCCATCCCACCGCCGGGCTCGGAGCGTCGCCCGCCCCGCCACGATCAGGCCGACCGCGGCGAGCAGGCCGCCGAGCGCGAACATCGGGATGATCACCGCGGTGACCGTGGTCGATTCCACGTCGAAGTCGCGGGCGGGGATGCTCGCGAATTCGGCGAGGAAGACGACGACGGTGCCCGCCATGGCGACCCCCACGCCGCGAGTGGGACCGGTGAGCCCACTGCGCCGCAGGCCCAGCAGCAACCCGAAGCAGAGCGCGTGGAGGACTGCGAAAAGGAGCGTCGTCGCGACGAAGGTCGCCCCCGACCACGGGTAGCTCCAGATGTCCTCGGAGACGTCGGTGCTCGCAATGGCCACCGCGTCCGCGATGGCGCCGGCGATCCCGATGCCTCCGGCAAGCGCTCCGCCGAGCGCCAGGGTCCGTATCGAGATCGCGCCCCTCCGCGGCTCGGCCGCGCCGATCGGTCCGGCTTCGGGATCGTGATCCCGGGTCGTGTAGGTCCGAGTTGCCATCTGCCTCCTGTCGATTGCCTGCACGGACCACGCTAGGTCCGGCCTGGCTGGCGATCGTCGGTGGCTGCGCGGAACCTGGCTACGCGCTAGCGCTGATCGCGGGTGGCGTTCAGGTGGGCCAGCACCGCGAGCACCCGGCGGTGGCCGTCCTCGCCCTCGGGCAGGTCGAGCTTGCCCAGCACGTGGCGCACGTGCGTCTCGACCGTGCGATCGCTCAGGAAGAGCCGTTTGGCGATTGCGGCGTTGGTCAGCCCCTCGGCCATCAGCGCGAGCACGTCGCGCTCGCGCTCGGTCAGCTCGGCCAACGGATCGTCGCGGCGGGCGGACGAGACGAGCCGGGAGACGATCTCGCGGTCGAGTGCCGAGCCGCCCGCGGCGACCCGCTGGGCGGCCGCGAGGAACTCGCCGACGTCGAGCACGCGGTCCTTGAGCAGGTAGCCGAAGCCCCCCAGCCCGACAAGGTCGCCGATGTGGGAGGTCTCGACGTGCTGGGAGAGGATCAGCACCCCGACGCCGGGGTTCGACTCCTTCAGCCGCTTCGCGGCCAAGGCCCCCTCGTCGGTGTAGCTCGGGGGCAGCCTGACGTCGACGACCACGAGGTCCGGCCGGTGGCCGGCGACCACCGCCTCGATGCCCTCCGCCCGCTCGGCCGAAGCGACGGTCTCGTGGCCGGCGTCGGCGAACAGCCGGATCAGTCCCTCGCGGAGCAGGAGCTGATCCTCGACGATGACTACCCGCACGGAAGCTCCGCGGTCAACCGGGTCCCCGTGCCCGCTCCGTTCACGATCGTGAGCACTCCGCCCTGCGCCTCGACCCGGTCGATCAGGCCCGACAGGCCGGAGCCCTCGGCCGGCTCGGCTCCCCCGCGGCCGTCGTCGGTGACCGACACGCGGAGCCCGTTGACGCAGCGCTCGGCGGTCAGGACGACCGTGCTAGCGCCCGAGTGCTTGATCGCGTTCGTGAGCCCCTCGGTGGCTACGAAGTAGCCGGCCGTCTCGATGAGGTCGGGGAAGCGCTCAGGGGTCGCGGTCACGGTGACGCGCAGAGGAGCCCGCCGCGCGAGGTCCTCGAACGCCGGCGCGAGACCGCCGTCGAGCAGGGCGGGACGCACGCCGCTCGCCAGCTCGCGCAGCTCCTCGATCGCCAGGCGGATCTCGCTCACCGCCCCGTCGAGCGCCTGGCTGACTTCCGAGGCGGACCCGTCCAGTTCACTCTGGGCGTGCCGGAGCGCCAGGCCGATTGCGACCAGCCGCTGCTGCGCTCCGTCGTGGAGGTCGCGCTCGATCCGCCGCCGCTCCTCGTTCCCGGCGGCCACGAGGCGGGCGCGCGAGGCGGTCACCTCGTCAAGGTGGCGGCGTAGGTCGACCCGGAGCCGTCCGATCTCGAACGCCAGCCCGGCTGCGTCGACTACGTCATCGAGGTCCGGGGTTCGCTCGAAGCCTGGTCCGTGGACGAGCATCGCGATCGGCGCCCCGGCGCGGGAGACGACCGAGCGCTCGCGCCCGTCGTCCCCGTCGTCGAGCTCGGCCTCAGGCGGCAGGTAGCGCAGCTCCAGGTCGGGGTCGGAGAGCACTTCCCGCAGCACCTCCTCGATGCGCTCGGGCGCCGCTCGCCCGGCTCGCAGGTCCTCGAGGAATGCGGCGACCCGCTGCAGGCCCGCATACCGCGACCGGTTGTAGCGGCGGTCGACCTGGTCCTGCAGCCACGCTCGCAACGGGCCGAACGCCAGGGCGACGACGAGGGTCGCGGCTGCCGTGCGCCACGCGGTGTCCGCCCCGAGGCCGGTCCCCAGGACCAGCGTGGTTGCGACGTAGGCGGCGGCGAGGGTTACGGTCAGGGCCGCGTAGACGAGCGTCCGGTTGATCGTCCGGTCGACGTCGTAGAGGCGGTAGCGCAGGATCGCGACGCAGGCCGCGATCGGGAGCAGGGTCAGGGCGGTGACCGTGGCGGCCTGGATCAGCCACCCCGAGAAGAAGCCGACGACGACGGTGATCGGCAGGACGACCCCGTTCACCGCCGCCGCCAGCGCGAACCACTTGATCTGCTGGCGCTCGATGCCGCGCGAGCGCCGGAAGCGCACGACGAGCGAGAGGATCGAGGCCAGCAGAACCCCCATGTAGACCGTCACCCCGACCCACAAGAGAGCCTCGGGCAGCGGCCCCGTCACGGCTACCGGATTGCCGGCGGACTGGATCTCGGCGTCCCGATCGGGGCTCAGCGCCCAGCCGACCGTGGCCGGCACCACGCACAGGCCCGCCAGCCAGGGCACCGCCCGCCACCGCGGCGATGGCAGCCGGCCATCCGGAAACAGCAGGAAGACGACGGCCCAGCCCATGACGAGCGGGAACGCGATCCAGGTGTCGATCCATTGCGCCGTCACCGCCCCGGTCCAGCCCTCCGGAGTGCCACGCAGGCCGTAGCCCTGCACCAGGTCCCCGACGGTGCCCGCCAGCGCGAGCGCCAGGAAGATCCAGCCCATCGGGTTCCCCCGCTGCCGGGAGGCCACCAGCGCACCGGCCCCGGCGAGCGCGAACCCGTGCAGCGCGAAGAGCAAAGTGTCGAAGTGCGGCTCGACGCCAAGCGAAAGCGCCACCGCCACGACCGTGATCAGCTGCGTAAGCAGGAAGAGCGCGACCGGGACGGGCCTGAGCCCGAGTGCCTTCATCCCCGCGATGATGCTCGTCGATCCGCAGCACGCCCGCAACCGTGCTGGCACTGAGTCCCGCTCAGGACATCCGCGCAGCGCCCTTCTTGATCGCCTCGCGGATCCGCGGGTAGGTGCCGCAGCGGCAGACGTTGCGGATCTGGTCGATGTCGCTGTCGGTGATGGTCTTGCGGCCTTCCTTGCGCCGGATCTCGTTGACCTTGGAGACCGCGGTCATGATCTGGCCGGGCTGGCAGTAGCCGCACTGGGCGACGTCCACGTCCAGCCAGGCCTCCTGCATGGGGTGCAGCCCGTCGCCCTTGACGGTGTCGGCGAGCCCCTCGATCGTGGTGATCTCGTCGGACCGGTCGATCTTGGACACCGGGACGGAACACGGGTTGAAGGCCTTGCCGTTGATGTGGCAGGTACACGCCTTGCAGACGTTGATGCCGCAACCGTACTTGGGGCCGGTCACGCCCAGCAGGTCGCGAAGGACCCACAGCACGCGGACGTTGTCCGGGCACTCGACCTTGACGCGCTCGCCGTTGAGCTTGAACGAATGGGTGGGCACGAGGCCTCCTCCTAGCGCTGCTTGGGCGCGTTGCGGTAGCGCAGCCCGTTGGTCGGGGACGCGGGTATCGGGGGCTCGGCGGGGTAGGGCTTGAAGCCGAGCTTGTGCTGGTTGACCGGGAACTCCTTGGGCATCTTGCCGGTGGCGCGTCCCAGGGCGCAGGCGGTGGCGGCCATCGAGGCGGCCACGCCGAACTCGCCGGCGCCGCCGGGCGGGTCGCCCGTGGGCGGCATCACGATCACGTCGACCCGCGGCGGCGTGTTCCACTGGCGCGTGTAGAAGGCGTTGTCCCAGCTGGCCTCCAGGAA
>Ga0190275_10000582_pt1 | contig 30943 bp, 22 predicted proteins | sample Popmic550T_FD_133745 | JGI IMG/M metagenome (GOLD analysis project Ga0190275, IMG submission 133745) | Populus adjacent soil microbial communities from riparian zone of Yellowstone River, Montana, USA - 550 T | ecosystem: Environmental > Terrestrial > Soil > Riparian zone > Trees stand | place...
CGTCGGCAGGCTCGGGCCCGGCGAGTTCTTCGGCGAGTTGTCGGTTCTCGACCGGCGGCCACGCAACGCGCAGGTGGTCGCGACCGGGCCCACGAGCTGCCTGGCGCTCGCATCCTGGGACCTCGAAGCGGTGATCACCGAGCAGCCCACCGTCGCGCTGGCGATGCTTCGGGTCCTCGCCGGGCGCCTGCGCGACGTAACCGACGCGCACCGGCACTGAGCGTGGGGGGAGGTGACGCGGCCGTGACCGACGGGGGCAGCCCGACGACGGGCGTCGTCACGTTCCTGTTCACCGATATCGAGGGTTCCACCAGGCTCGAGCTGGCGCTCGGAACCGCGCGCTACGCGGCCGTCCGGGAGCGCCATCGCGAGCTGCTGCGCGCCGCGTTCGCGGCGAACGGCGGCACGGAGCAGAGCACCCAGGGTGACTCGTTCTTCGTGCTGTTCGAGAGCGCCCGGTCGGCCATCCATGCCGCCATCGAGGGGCAGCGCGCGCTCGCGCGCGAGCCATGGCCGGACGGCATCGAGGTCCTCGTCCGGATGGGCCTGCATGCCGGCGAGGCGATGGTCACGGCCGGCGACGTCGTCGGTTATGACGTCAATCGCGCGGCGCGCATCGCGGCGGTGGCCCATGGCGGCCAGATCGTGATCTCGGACACGGTGCGAGCGCTGGGCGGCGCAGGGTCCGATGGTGCGTTCGAGCTGCGCGATCTCGGCGCGCACCGCCTCAAGGACCTGCTCGCCCCCGAGCGGCTCGCCCAGGTGGTGGCGGCGGACCTGCTGGCGGAGTTCCCAGCGCTCCACTCGCTCGACGCACGCCCGAACAACCTGCCGACGCAGCTCACGTCGTTCGTCGGCCGGGAAGCGGAGCTCGACGAGGCCCTTCGCCTGCTCGCCGGGACTCGGCTGCTGACGCTCACCGGCCCCGGCGGGATCGGCAAGACCAGGCTCTCGCTGCAGATCGCAGCCTCTTCGGCGGACGACTTCCCGGACGGCATCTGGTTCGTGCCGCTGGAGCCGGTCCGCGAACGCGATCTCGTCGCGCCGACCATCGCGCGAGTCGTGGGCGTGACCGACAAGGCGAACCGCTCGGTGCTCGACGGGATCGCGGAGGCGATCGGCGACGGGCGCGTGCTGTTCGTCCTCGACAACTTCGAGCAGGTCGTGGAGGCGGCGCCGGTCCTGCCCGAGATGCTCGCCCGGTCGCCGGGCCTGCGCATCCTCGTCTCCAGCCGGACCGCGCTGCGCGTCTACGGCGAGCAGGAGTTCGCCGTGCCCGGGCTGCCGACACCTCCGGATCCCTCGCGCCTCCCGGAGCTCGAACGCCTGAACCTGCCGGCCGAGCTGCGCCACGTGACCGCGGCAACGCTCGAGGGGTTCGATTCCGCCCAGCTCTTCGCGGCGCGTGCCCGGTCCGTGCGGCCTGGCTTCGAGCTCACCGACGCCAACGCCCCGGTGGTCGCCAGGATCACGGCCCGGCTGCACGGAATGCCGCTCGCGATCGAGCTGGCCGCCGCCCGCATCAAGCTCCTGACGCCCGAGCAGATCGTCTCCCGCCTCGAGGACCACCTGACGTTGCTGACGGCGGGCTCGCGTGACCTGCCGGAGCGCCAACAGACCCTGCGCGGGGCGATCGCCTGGAGCTATGACCTGCTCGAGCCGGGCACCCGCCGGTTGCTCAACCGGCTTGCCGTGTTCGTCGGGGGCTGCGACCTTGACCTTGCCGACAAGGTGTGTGGGCCCGCACGTGAGGTCGGCATCGACGTCCTCGACGGCGTCGGGACGCTGGTCGATCAGAGCCTGCTGCGCGTCGAGGAAAGCGATGACACCCCTCGCTACGTGATGTTCGATGCGATCCGCGAGTACGCGGCCGAGATGCTGGCCGCGAGTGGGGAGTGCGACGACATCGAGGAGCGCCGCAGCCGGGCCTTTCTCGACCTGGCCGAGGAAGCCGCGCCCCAACTCGCGGGTGCCGATCAGCGGCGTTGGCTCGACCGGCTGGAGCACGAGCACGACAACCTCCGGGCGACGATCATGTGGGCCGCCAACAGCCCGGATCCCGAGCTCGCGGTGCGCGTCGGGTTCGCCCTGTGGCGGTTCTGGCAGCAGCGCGGGTATTTGAACGAGGCACGCACCCGGCTGGACGACCTGGCTGGACGGGACTGGGACCTGTCGCTGCTCTTGCGTGCCCGGCTCGCCGAGGCTCGCGGCGGCGTGGCGTACTGGCAGGCCGACCAGGCCACGGCCGAGACCTGCTACACGGAGGCCCTGGCGCTGTGGCGGGAGATCGGCGACCGACGCGAGATCGCCAACGCCCTCTACAACCGCGCCTACGCCGATGCGGCCTGGATCATGGGTGGCCGGACCGGCGGCGATGCCTCGGCGGCGCGGGCGATGCTCGCGGAGGCGCTCCAGATCTACCGGGACCTCGGCGACGCGGCCGGCGAGGGCAACATCCTGTGGGCGATCGGGAGCTTCCACTTCTTCGGTAATGACATGGCCGGTGCGGAGGCCGCATACCGCGAGGCACTGGCGCTCCACCGTGCCGCGCAGAATCGGACGATGGAGGCGTGGTCGCTTCACATGCTCGCGCTGTCGCTGGTCATCCAGCAACGCGCGGCCGAAGCGAAGGCAGCCGCCCGCGAGGCGCTCGGACTCTTCCGGGAGGCCGGCGACGTGGCCGGCATCACGCTCGTCCTCGACGACCTGTCGGGGGTTGCGATCTTCGACAAGGACCTGAAGCGGGCGGGCCGGATGTGGGGAGCGGCCCGCCACCTGCAGGAGATCACTGGGGCGGACCTGGCGGGGTTCAACGAGACCGGGTTCGGCACCATCGGCTATCCGACCGCGCGCCAGGTGCTACCTCCCGACGATCTCGAACGCTACGCCGCCGAAGGCGCCGCGATGAGCCTCGACGAGGCCGTCGCCTATGCCTTCGAAACGTTCGAGGTGCCCGCCGAGGCTGAGCCGACGGGTCTACCATGACGCCGTGACCGAGCCCGATCCAGGCCTCGCCGCCCACTCTGCAGACCCGTCCTTGCCATCCTTCCTCGTGCTGGACGACGGGCCCATGGCGAGCGATCCCCCAGATCCGGCAGTCCTCCTCCTGACCTGCGCGAACTGCGGTGCGCTGATGGACGAGCGCAAGTGCAAACTGATCTGCGGCTGCGGCTACTTCGCGTCCTGTTCGGACTACTACTGATGCCAGGCGTCATGATCGAGCCGATCACGCTGACGGCTGCGACGACGGGCTCGCCCGCCGCGACGTGGGCTGCCCTCACCGAGCCGACGCTTGTCGTGGAGTGGTTCACCGAGGCGTCGCCGGTCGGACCGGTGGGAGCGCCGTACCGCCTTGACTTCGGCGACGGGAGCGTGATCAACGGCACGATCCGGACGCTCGAGCCGGGCCGGTGCCTGGCATACAGCTGGGCGTGGGCGGAGGCCGAGCCGATCGAGGAGACGATCGTGACGTGGACGATCGAGCCGCTGCCGGGAGGGGGCACGCAGGTGACGCTCGAGCACGCCGGCTGGGCGGAGGCAGGCGCGAACGCCACCACCCGGGACGACCATGCAGGCTACTGGGAGGGCTATCTCGAGGATCTGGTCGCGGTGCTCGACGAGGCCGACTAGCAGCGGTCCCGCCGGCTGAGCCGGTGGGCTAGACTGGCCCTCCGATGACAGCCGAGCCAACGACTCCGCCGCCCGTCGCCGCGGGTCCCCGCGAGAAGACCGCGATCCCCAAGAATCCCGGCCGCCGCGAGCTCGGCCTGAAGGCGACGCTGCTGTTCCCCGACCGCGAGATCGTGGAGAAGTTCTACGTCCCGATCATCTATACGGCCTGCCGTACCTGCTACTCCGAGCAGGAGCCCGAACTCATCTTCCAGCGGGCGGTGAACGGCGAGTTCGATCCGCTCAAGATGCAGAAGCTGATCAGCGGCGTGATCGAGTCGGGACACGGCTCGACGATCGAGCACGTGGTGTTCACCTTCGGCATCAGCGGCGTGTCTCGAACGCTGTCGCACCAGCTCGTCCGCCATCGCGCCGGGGTTGCGTTCGACCAGCAGAGCCAGCGCTACGTCAAGTTCAAGGGTGCGGCCACCATGCTGCCGACGACGATTGCCGAGGGCGACCCCGACCTGCGTGAGCGCTACGAGACGCAGGTCGACGGCGCGCTGGGCCTGTACGGTGAGCTCGTCGAGGCCGGCGTGCCGGGCGAGGATGCACGGTTTGTCTTCCCGAACGCAACGCGTACGAACCTCGTCATGACGACCAACCTGCGCGCGCTCATCCACATGTCCGGGCTGCGCCTGTGCACGATGGCCCAGTGGGAGATCCGCCGCCTCTTCCAGCTGATCCGCCACGAGATCTTCCAGGTATCGCCGTTCCTCGGCTCGTTCCTGGCCCCGAAATGCGTACCGCTCGGCTATTGCGACGAAATGGGCAACCGCGACGGGCACTGCCCCATCCGGCCGCACAAGGACCGCGTGCTCGAGGCATGGGCAGAGAAAGCGGCGGCCGCGCGGGCCGCCGGCCGCGAGTTACCAGTCAGCTCGTAGGAGCGTGCCCAGCGGACCCGGCCTCCGCATTCTTGCGCATCGTGCACAGCGCTGGGTTTCGTTTGCATGCGGTACACATGACAAGGGGCCCTGGCCGAACGAGGGCCGGTAGATTGCGCGCCGTGCAAACGGACGGGCGCGGTCGTCGCGGCGCGCTCAAATGTTGCGCGTCGCGCACAGGAACGACGGTTGAGCGTCCCTGAGACCGCCGGCGAAGGACAACGTGTGCGCCGCGTGCAAGCCAGCAGCCGGAGCCGGGCTGCGGCTACTCGCGCGGGAGGTCCGCGAGGAATCGCCTGATCACGCGGGCGAGGCGCGGGCCTGCCTCGGCACCTGCCGCCAGGACCTCCTCGTGGGTCAGGACCTCGTCTGTGTAGCCCGCCCCCGCGTTCGTCACGAGCGAGACGCCGCAGACCTTCAGGCCCGCCCAGCGAGCCGCGATGCATTCGAGCACCGTCGACATGCCGACCGAATCAGCCCCGAGGGACCGGAGCATGCGTACTTCGGCCGGCGTTTCGTATTGCGGTCCCACGAGACCCGCGTAGACACCTTCCTCGAGCCTGACGCCCTCGGCGTCGCCGGCGGCGTGCAGGCGTCCCCGGAGTTCGGCATCCCAGGCGTTCGTGAGATCGGGGAAGCGCTCCCCCAGCCCGTCGGCGTTGGGGCCGCCGAGCGGCGTCAGGCCGGTCAGGTTGAGGTGGTCGGCGATGACCATGAGCGTGCCCGCGCCGAAGTCGGGGTTGATGCCGCCGGCCGCGTTCGTGAGCACGACCAGCTGTGCGCCGAGCCGCTGGAACAACAGCACCGGCTGGACCACGAGGCCCGGGTCATTGCCCTCGTAGACGTGGAAGCGGCCCTGGAGCATGACGACCGGGGTATCGCCGATGTGACCGACGAGCAGCCGTCCGACGTGTCCGGGCGCCGTTGCCGCCGGCCAGCCCGGCAGGTCGTCGAAGGGAATGGCGAGGGCGTCCGTCAGCTCATCGGCCAGGCTGCTGAGACCGGAACCGAGGACGACGCCCGCCACGGGCCTGATGTCGGTTCGCGCGCGGACCGCAGCCTCGAGGGCGTCGATTCGCGCGGGCTGCTCGGCGGGCGGGATCGGGCGGTGCGGGTCGACCGCGGGCAAGCGGGCCTCCAGGAACGCGTCCAGGGGGGAGACGGCCGAGGCCCGCGGCTTCGATCGCCCGACGGAAGTATCGACACCGGGATGCCGATCGCTTCCCGCCGGGCGAAGACCCGCGGCTCGGCCGTGGTCAGACAGCCGCACTATAGCGGGCAACGAAGCGCCCGAAGCGACCGGCGACAGAGCGAAGAGCCTTGATGTGATCTCAGTCCTTCGTTCCTGCTGGCCCCTTCGGGCAAGACCTACGGTACGGGCCACTCACGGGACGGGTCAACGCGGTTATCCACGAACTTCGCCCGGGCAAGCCACGGCGTATCCACGAACTGTGCACGGCTGTGGAAAGCCTGTGGACGGGGCTCGCTATCCGCCCATCGCGAACATCTCGATCTTCGGCAGATCGTTTGTCGCCTCGGACCGCAGCTCCGAGTAGCGGTCGTCGCGGCCCAGCCAGATGTCGGTGAGGAACGCGCTGAGCGCCGCGTCCGATGGATCCGTTCGGACCTGGCCGCGGACATCGTGCCCGCGAACCGCGAAGAGGCACGTGTAGAACTGGCCCTCGGCCGACAGCCGCGCCCGCGTGCAGTCGCCGCAGAACGGCCGTGTCACCGACGAGATGATCCCGACCTCGCCCCGTCCGTCGAGGTACCGCCAGCGATCGGCGACCTCGCCGCGGTACGCCGGCCCGACCGGCGCGATGGCCCACGCCGCGCCGATGGTGGCCGCGAGATCCGCGGCCGGCACCACCTCCTCGAGTCGCCAGCCGTTGGAGTGGCCCACGTCCATGTACTCGATGAAACGCAGCGTGACCCCCGTGTCGCGGGCCCACGCCGCCATCGGCAGCACGCTGTCCTCGTTGACGCCCCGCCGCACGACCATGTTGACCTTGACCGGGTCGAGCCCTGCCTCGAGTGCCGCGTCGATGCCGTCAAGGACGCGCGCCACCGGAAAGTCGATCCCGTTCATCGCGCCAAAGACCGCGTCGTCCAGCGAGTCGAGGCTGACCGTCACCCGCCGCAGGCCCGCGTCGGCGAGCGGCTGGGCGAGCGCCCGCAGCGCGGAGCCGTTGGTCGTCAGGGTCAGGTCGAGCTCGTCACCGCCCGGCCCCTCGATCGCCGCGAGCATCGCGATCAGGTCCGGCAGGTTGCGCCGCACGAGCGGCTCGCCCCCGGTGATCCGCAGCTTCTCGACGCCGAGCCCGACGAACACGCGAGCGACCCGCTCGATCTCCTCGAACGTGAGGATCTGGTCGTGCGGGAGGAAGGCGTAGTCGCGCCCGAAGACCTCCTTCGGCATGCAGTACGTGCAACGGAAGTTGCAGCGGTCCGTGACCGAGATCCGCAGGTCGCGCAGGGGCCGGCCGAGCAGGTCCCGCGGGTGGGACGCGCCCGGGGCCGGCACGGGTTCGAGCGAGGCGGTCATGCGTGCCACATCCTAGTCCCGGCGACCTGGTTCGTCAGCGGTGCCGTCCGGCACCGGATGAGCGTCGGGTGGTGCGGCGGTACCACCGGGTCCCACTGCTGGTACCTCTAGCGGACTCCACCACACCATCCACGGCTGGCAGCATGCGGCCACGCCCTGGACATCTCCGATCCGTCCACTGCCAACCGAGGACCCCGACGCATGGCCACGACCGACGCCCGGCCTGGATTCAAGCTCCCGTGGAGCACGGACCGGACCGAGTCCGACTCGACCGACGAGCCCGGCGCGAACCACGAGCCCGTCGCCGAGGATGGAACCGTGGCGACCGGCGAGCCAGCTACGCCCGAGGAAGCGAGCCCCCTGGTGAACGAGACCCCAACCGACGCCGCCCAGTCTTCCGCCAGGCACGATCCGTGGCGCCTCGGCGAGACCCCGCCTGCCCCGGTCGAGCCCGCGCCGGCACGCAAGCCGAACAGGCTGATGGCCGACCTGACGAAGGCGATGCAGACCGCGGCGGAGTCGACGCGAGAGGAGACCCTTGCGCGTCTCCAGGCCGACGCGAAAGCGCATGTCGAGTCGATCCACACTCGCTCCGCAGGCGAGGCCGAGGAGCTGCGCCACACCGCCGACGCGGACATCGCGGCGATCCGCGAATGGTCGAAGGCGGAGATCGCGCGAATCCGCGAAGAGACCGATCAGAAGGTCGTGGATCGCAAGGCCACGCTCGAATTCGAGATCGAGGAGCACGCCGCGCGCATCGAGCAGCGCATCGAGCGTGTCCAGAACCACGTCGCCATGTTCGAGAACGAGATGGCCACCTTCTTCGAGCGCCTGCTCGCCGAAGAGGATCCGACCCAGCTCGCCGCCATGGCGGAGAGTCTGCCCGAGCCGCCGTCGTTCGACGACCTCGGCGACCTGCCCGCGGCGACCGCTGTGGCGCCTGTCGCACGCCCCGTCGAGACCGAGGCGGTCGCCGAGGCGCCCGTCGCGGAGCCCGCCGAGAGCGGGGACGCCGAAGGCGAGTCGTTCGAAGCCGCCCAGGTCGACTCCACGATCGCGGAGACCGACACCGAAACCGACACCCACGCCGTCGTCGGCCACGCCGAGCCCCAGGTGGACGCGCCCTCGGAGGACCCGGAGGCTGCGTTCGCGGCCATCCAGGCCGCCGCGGAGGCTGCCGCCGCCAACGATGGCGCGGAGCCCGGCGCATGGACCGACGGCCCGCCCGAGGCAGCCGCCGATGCACCAGCAGATCACGAGACGGCTCCGGTCGACGGCTCGGACGATCCGCGCCTGGCCGCGCTCGGCTTGGCGGCCGAGGGCGCCACCGAACCCTGGAGCGAGTCGCCGGCCGAGCCGGCCCCCGACACCGCTCAGGGCGAAGCATTTCCGACACTCTCGGACGACGCGGTCGCCGCCCGTCTCGCCGGGCTGGTCCCGAGCGAGGGCGAGGCCCCGCAGGGCGACCTGCAGACCACCCGCGTGGTCGTGACGGGGCTCGTCAGCGTTGCAAGCATCGCGAGCTTCAAGCGCCATCTCGGCAAGCTCGAGGGCGTTGCCTCCGTCGGCGTGTCGTCGGGGCCGGATGGCGAGTTCGTGTTCTCGGTGGCTCACGGCCCCGCGATCGACCTCCAGGGGGCCGTTACGGCTCTACCCGGCTTTGCCGCCCAGATCACGTCCGTCACCGACGACACCGTCTCGGTCGCCGCGCGCGACCCCGAGGCGCAGTCCTAGACCCGCAGTCCGACAGCCCGAGGGGAGCGACCCGTGCCTCGTCCCGCAATCGCCATCGCGCTTCCTGCCGCCGAGGCCGCACCGGTCGCGGCCGAGCTGCGCGAGGCTGGGTTCGAGCCGATCACCATCACGCGTCCGGACCAGCTCGAAGCAGTCCTTGCTGAGCGGCGCGACGTCGCTGTCGCCATCCTCGACGGCGAGACGGACTTCGACGAGTCACTCGAGTACTACTCGGTCCTCCACGACCAGGAAGAGGCGATCGCGACCCTGATGGTCGTGTCGCAGCGCACCCTCGAGCGCCTCAATACCAGCACGGCCGGGGCCGATGATGAGTACCTGACGCGCCCTTACTCCGCCGAGTCGATGCGCTGGCGCATCGAGGCCATGTGCATCCGCAGCCACACCATCGACGACGGCAGCGGACCGGTCCTGAGCGCCGATGCCCTCGACCCTGACCTGTGGGGCCAGCGGGCGACCGTCATCTCGATCTTCAACCCGAAGGGCGGCGTCGGGAAGACGACGATCGCCATGAACCTCGCTGCCGCCCTCCAGATCCGGAAGGGCAAGCGGGTCCTCCTGGTCGACGCCGACACGGTCACGGGTCACGTTGCAGTCTCGCTCGGACTCGAGCAGATCCAGACCGTCGTCGACAGCTGGAGCGACCTGATGGAAGGCGAGACGCCGGCGTCTTTCGTCGATCTCGCTTCGCACCACTCCTCCGGCATGCGGATCGTCGCGCTGACCGCGACGCCCCTGCACACCGACGCTCTCGAACCCGAGCGTGTGGCCGATGCGATCACCACGATCCGCCGCGGATTCGACTATGTCGTCGTCGACCTGCACCCGTCCTACAGCGCCCTGAACCGGGCGATCTTCGACCGGTCGGACAAGATCCTCGTGCCGGTCACCCCGGATGTCCCGGCGCTCCGCGCCGCCGTCCAGCTGCGCGACATCGCCAGCGAGCTGCGCATCCGCGACCGCCTGGCAATGGTCGTGAACCGCGCCAACAGCGGGGTGTCGGTCGCCGACATGGAGCGCACGGTCGGCATGCCGGCCATGGCCCAGGTCCGGTCGGGCGGCCTGCTCCTCGTCCACGCCGCGAACGCGGGCCGAACCGTCATCGAGATGTACCCGCGCGAGAAGATCGCCGAGGACTTCGACGCCCTCGCCGACCGCGTGCTCGGCGTTCCGATGGCCGCGCCGGCGCTCAAGGGTGGCGGCTTCCGCCTCTTCTCCCGCTCGAAGGCACCCGCCCGGGTCTAACGGCTGCGGTCCTGCCAGCTGATGCCGCCGAGCGGCTGGCCGGGCAGCTTCTGCGGGCGCTCCCCCGTCGCCCGGTCGACCTGCTCCACGCCGCGGAGGAAGAAGCGGTTGACCAGGATCGCGTCAATTCGATCAGCCACGATCCGTGTGCCGTGATGCGCGGTGGCCTGCACGACCGGGACGAACATCTCGGTCGCACGGTCGAGCAACCGATTGGGATCCGAACCGGGGTACAGGAACACGGTTCCGACGACACGGAACGGCGGGATCTCGATCCCCACGTCGTACGAGACCTTGTGCACCCGGTGCGCGACCTTCTCGGTCTCGCTCATCGTCGGCAGCGTCGTCTGGCCGGCCATGATCAGGATCAGGTCATAGGGATCGATCGTCTTGAGCCCGGGCACCGGCGTGAGCGGCTCCGAGCCGTCGATCGGCGCCCAGCTCACCTCCGACAGGGTGATTGGCTCGCGACGGTTGACCGCGTCGGACAACCGGCCTTCGACCTGCATCGTGCCGACGAGCCGCCACTCCTCGGTCATGCCGTCGAACGGCACGCCGCGCTCGCCCTCGGCGGCTCTGCCGTCGGCGGCCGTGCCTCCGTCGGCCTCGCCCTTCCTCCGCCTCAGGAAGTCGAACGGCACGTCATTCCTCCGCTGCGCCCGATTTCTCACGGATGGTATCCACGACCGCGGTATCGGCGAGGGTCGTGGTGTCGCCGAGATCGCGACCTTCGGCGATATCGCGCAGCAGGCGGCGCATGATCTTGCCCGAGCGGGTCTTCGGCAAATCGGGCACGAACATCAGGAACTTTGGCCGCGCGATCGGCCCGATGACGTATGCCACGTGCTCGCGCAGCTGCACCGCCAGCGCGTCCGACGGCTCCTGGCCGGCCTTCAGGATGACGAACGCGAAGATGGCCTGGCCGGTCACCTCGTCCTTCTTGCCGACGACGGCCGCCTCGGCGACCGAGCGGTGGTCGACGAGGGCGGATTCGACCTCGGTCGTCGAAATGCGATGGCCGGCGACGTTCATCACGTCATCGACCCGTCCCAGCAGCCAGAAATACCCCTCGTCGTCGCGCTTCGCCCCGTCACCGGCGAAGTACATCCCCGGGTAGCGGCTCCAGTACGTCTCCTTGTAGCGATCGGGATCGCCGTAGATGCCGCGCAGCATCGCCGGCCACGGCCGCTTCAGGACGAGGTAGCCGCCCCCGCCGAGCGGCACCGAGTCGCCGTGGTGGTCGACCACGTCGGCCGCGATGCCCGGGAACGGGAATGTGGCACTCCCCGGCTTCGTGGTGGTCACCCCGGGGAGCGGCGTGATCAGGATCATCCCGGTCTCGGTCTGCCACCACGTATCGACCACGGGGGCCCGATCGCCGCCGATGTGCTCGCGGTACCACATCCACGCTTCGGGGTTGATCGGCTCGCCGACCGAGCCGAGCACACGCAGCGACGACAAATCGTGCCTGGCCGGAAGCTCCGGCCCCTGCTTCATGAAGGCGCGGATCGCGGTCGGCGCGCAGTAGAGGATCGAGACCTTGTAGTCCTCGACGATCTGCCACCAGCGGTCCCAGCCGGGCGTGTCCGGCGAGCCCTCATAGAGCACGCCGGTCGTCGCGTTGGCCAGGGGCCCATAGACGATGTAGCTGTGGCCGGTCACCCAGCCGATGTCGGCGGCGCACCAGTACACGTCGTCAGGCTTGATGTCGAAGATCATCTCGTGCGTATACGACGTCCCGAGCAGGTAGCCCGCGGTCGTATGCAGGATGCCTTTCGGCTTGGCGGTCGTCCCGCTGGTGTAGAGCAGATAGAGCATGTGCTCCGAATCGACGGGCACCGGCGGGCAGTCCTCGGACTGGCGATCGACGATGTCGTGCCACCAGTGGTCACGGCGCGGGACCATGTGGACACCGTCGCCGAAGCGGTCGACGACGAGCACGCTCTCGATCGTCGGGCTGTCGGCGACGGCCTCGTCCGCGTGGTGCTTGAGGTTGACCTTGTTGCCCCGGCGGTAGCCGCCGTCGGCCGTGATCAGGAGCTTTGCGCCGCAGTCGTTGATCCGCCCGGACAGCGACTCGGCGGAAAAGCCACCGAACACGACGGTGTGCGGTGCGCCGATCCGCGCACAGGCCAGCATCGCGATCGGCAGCTCCGGGATCATCGGCATATAGATGGCGACGCGGTCGCCCTTCTCGATGCCGAGCTCCTTGAGGGCGTTCGCGGCCTTCGACACCTCGCGCTTCAGGTCGGCGAAGGTCAGCGTGCGCGTGTCGCCCGGCTCGCCGATCCAGTGGTAGGCCACCTTGTCGCCGAGCCCGCGCTCCACGTGACGGTCGACGCAGTTGTAGGCGACGTTGAGCTCCCCGCCCGTGAACCACTTCGCAAACGGCAGCTCCCACTCGAGAGTCGTGTCGAATGGCTTGGACCAGTCGATCCGCTCGCGGGCGAGTCTCGCCCAGAAGGCCTCGAAGTCGCGCTCGGCCTCCTCGTAGAGCGCGGCCCGCGCATTGGCCTGGGCCGTGAACTCCGGTGACGGCGGATAGGTGCGGCGTTCGGCGAGGAGGTTCTCGATCTCGTGGGACGCGGAGTGTTCGACGCTCACGTGGGTCCTCCTGTGGCCGGGCCATTCTACCCGCGGCGCTCCCCTGGTCCGGGGCCCGCTCGCCCAGCGAGCGCTACGAAGGGCGGGGGCGCGATATCCGTCAGGTCGCTCGCCATCGGCGCGCAGCCTGGGGGGCGGGCCGTGATCCTGCTCGCCATACCGGGCAGGACAGCGAACGAGCCTCCCTATCGCTCGCTACGCGAGCACTCCGGTCCGGCGTGCGGCCGTCAGGTCCCGTCGTGCTCCCGCCCGCTCGCGACCGGCTCGGGTCCGGGCTCCGGCTCGCCACCGAACGCCATCTCGTCGGAATCCCGCGACAGGACGACGCGCTGCGGCCGGGGGATCTCGATGCCGTTCTCGTGGAACGCGGCCAGCAGCCGCTTGCGAAGCTCGCCCGCAGTCGCCCACTGCTCGCCGGCCCGGACGGAGCCGAGCAGCTTGAGCGTGATGCCGTACTCGCCGATGGCCTCGACCCGCTCGACGCGAGGCCGCTCGAGGATGCGCCGGCGCCAGATGGGGTCGTCCGCCATCTCCTGGCCGACCTGGTCGACGACGTCGATGGCCTTGTCCACGTCCGTCCCGTAGGCGACGGTCACGTCCTGGTTGATCCGGGCCCAGACGCGGGTCAGGTTCGAGGCGACCTTGATCTCGCCATTCGGGACCGTGTGGACGATGCCGTCGAGGTCGCGCAGCGTCGTTCGGCGCAGGCTGAAGTCCTCGACCGTGCCGGCGACACCGGCGATCCGGACGACGTCACCCTTGGCGAACTGGTTCTCGATCAGGATCAGCGCCCCGTTGAGGTAGTCACGCACGAACGCCTGGGCGCCGAAGCCGACGGCGATGCCGACGACCCCGAGACCCGCGATGGCCGGTGCGATATCGAAGCCGAGCTCGCCGAGAATCATCAGCGCCGCGATGACGGCGATGAACGCCTGGATGACGTGCGCTCCCAGGCCGTCGAGCGTGTCCATGCGTTTGCGCAACTCGACCGCGCTGAGCTCCTGCGCGGTGCCTTCCGTGGCCTCGCGATCGAGCAGCGCCTTGACGATCCCGTGGACGAAGATGCGCGCCAGCCAACCAGCCACAAGCGCGCCGACGATGATCGCGCCAACGGCCAGGATCTCGCTGCCTGGCGGCGTGGTGAAGAACTCCATGGGCCTACTCTAGCCGGGTCGCGCGGTGCGGTCCGGCGCACGCGATCGGCCCTCGCCCCGGGTCAGGCGACGGCGCCGCCAAGCCGCACGGAGATGGCCGATGCCGCTTCACGAGCCTGCGCAGCGAGCTCCGGGACGCGCCGCGGCGTCAGCCGGAACGCCGGACCCCAGATGTCCACGGCGGCGATCACGTGGCCGCGCGCGTCGTGGACCGGTGCCGCGACCGCGTTGAGCCCCAGCTCGTACTCCCCGATCGCCGTGGCATAGCCCCGCCGGCGGATCCGGGCGAGCTCCTCGAGCAGCGGCTCGAGCTCCACGATCGTGCGCTCAGTGAACGTGACGAGGCCGCGCCGCACGATCCGCAGGACCTCGCGCTCGGCGAGGGCCGCGAGGAGCACCTTGCCCGAGGCCACGCAATGGAGCGGGACGCTGCGCCCCGTCCAGTCCCCCACCGCGATGAGGTTCGGGCCGTCGGCCTGGGCGACCGTCAGCAGCGAGTCGCCGTTGACCACGCCGAGTCCGGTCGTCTCGTGGGTCAGGCGCGCCAGCCGTTCGAGCTCGGGCATCGCGATCCCGCGCAGGTCGAGGGTCCGCTCGGCCCGCTCCGCGAGGCGGATGACCACGAGGCCCAATCGGTACTTGCCGGTCTCATCGTCCTGCTCGACGAGGCCGCGCTTCTGGAGCGTGGCCAGCAGCCGCGAGGCCGTTGACTTGTGGAGCCCGAGCCGCCGCGCGAGCTCGGTCACGCCTGCCTCGCCCGCGCTCTCCCCGAGGGCAAGCAGCAGGGCTGCCGCCCGATCGACCGAGCGGACGGCGTTCCCGTCCAGTGACACGGCCACTCGCCCTGCTCCTTTCGCTCAGCCCGCGGAGGGGTGGGACATCGCCCCGTGCCCCTCAGCCGGCGGATGGCCCTCCGCCTGGGCGTCGAGCGTGTCCTGGAGCGCCCCCTGGAACGCCGTGACGACGCGATCGACGATGTCGCCCTGCGCGTGGGCCTCGCACACGAACCACGGTTCGCGACTGTCGGGCTCGGGCATCGCGCCGCGTGCCTGCATGGCCATGGCCAGTGCGTCGTACAGCTGGTGGTCCGTGTCCGCCCAGTCGCGGTATTCCGTCGCGACCTTGTCGGTGAACATGATCCCGAACATCGAGGGATGGCCGGTGAACTGGTACGGCACGCCGGTCGGGTTGAGGACCTCGCGCAGACCGTCCTGGATGCGCAGGCCGGTCGCCCGGATCGTGTCGAGCACGTCGGTGTCGCGGATGATCTCGAGTGTCTTCGATGCGGCCGCAGCGGCAACCCGGTTACCGGCGTACGTGCCGCCGTGGCTCACCTTGTCGGGGAGCAGGCTCATGATCTCGGCACGTCCGCCGAAGGCGGCCGCCGGATAGCCGTTGCCCATCGCCTTGGCATACGTCGCGAGATCGGGCGTGATCCCGAAGAACTCCGCGGCGCCGCCGCGCGCGAAGCGGAAGCCGGTCTTCACCTCGTCGAAGATCAGGAGGATCCCGAACTCCTCGGTGAGCGCCCGCATCGCCTGGTGGAAGCCGGGTGCCGGCATGATCCCCTGCGCGTTGCCGAGGACCGGCTCGACGATGATCGCCGCGATGTCGTGGCCTTCACGCTCGAACAGCCGACGCAGGAAGTCGATGTTGTTGTAGCGGGCCGGGATGATCGTGTCCGCAACGGCGTCGGGGATGCCCCGGCCCCACGCGAGGCGCACCGGGTTGTCCTCGTCGCCGAGCTCGCTCATGTCATCGGGTGCGACGCTGATCAGCGCGTAGTCGTGGACCCCGTGGTACTGACCCTCGAACTTCACGATCTTGTTGCGGCCGGTGTACGCGCGGGCCATTCGCATCGCGTGCATCGTGGCCTCGGTGCCCGACACCGTCATGCGCGCCTGGTCGACCCAGCCGGTCAGCTCGCACAGGAGCTCGATCGCGCGGATCTCGTCCTCGGACGTGAGCGAGAACGACACGCCCTTGCGCATGCGTTCGTTGACGTGGTCGTCGACGCGCGGGTCGCCGTGGCCGAGGATCACGGGGCCATAGCCCAGGCGCAGGTCGACATACTCGTTGCCGTCGATGTCCCAGACGAGGCCGCCCTGGCCGCGGTCGACGTAGACGGTGTCCTCGCCCCACGATCGGAAGTTCGAGTTCGCGCCCCCCGGCAGGACCTTCGACGCGCGGCGGTACGCCTCGAGCTGGCGGGCTCGGTTCAGCGCCGGAGCGGCGGGGAGGGCGGGCTCGGTGGTCATGATTCCTCCGTGGGACGGACGCCGCGGATCGCGGGGTCCGGCTCGGTGGGTGGGACGGCAGTCCCACACAGCGGGACGTCGGGGCGCCATCCTGCCACATGGCCGGATGGCTCGTCAACGCGAATATCGTGCGCCAAGGCGCCTTGGGCTGCGAATCACGCGCGCGGCGCGGCGCGTTCTGCCGTTGATGCGTTGCTCTCCGGGACCACGCCGGGCTCGATACACTGGTCGCATGACTGACGAGGTACCGAACTGGCCACGACCGGCCGACTACAAGACGCGGTTGGACGGAAGTGGCGGACTCGTCCGCGCGGTGCTGGTTGGACCGCCGCACGACGGGCGGGAGCTGTTCATGGACGAGCTCGAGCTCCACGCCGAGATCTACACGACCACCGAACCCGCCGCCTTCGAGTGGTGGCCCGGCTCGCTCAAGGACGTCATGGACCGTTCAACGATCGGGAGCGACCCGGCGAACGCACCCGTCCGATACGCCCTGCGCATCCCGGATGACACCCGGGAGCCGCAGTACGTCGTTGAGCCGGAGGGCTCGATCTAGACCCCGATCCGGTCCCAGGGACCCCAGATCGCGAATGACATCCCGGCGGAGGCCTGGATGTTCACGAAGAGGGTCTCGCCGTCGACGCTGAACGTCGACCCGGCGAACTCGTCGCCAGAACGGTCGACACCCGTCCGGCTCACGATCCGGTTGAGCGCGATGTCGAACAGGTCGCCCCCACGGGTCAGCCCGCGGATGAAGTTGTCCTGGGTGTTGTCCTCGCACAGGATCAATGTCCCGCGCTTGCTCGTCGTGATGTTGTCGGGGAAGTCCAGGGTCGCGCGGTCGGGCGACTGGAACACGAGCTCGAGCTTCTCGCTGTTCGTGTGGTATGCCCAGACCTGACCGCTGCCGTTGCCGTAGCCATCGGCGATCGGCCCGAATGATGTCTCGGCGGGTCCGCCGCCCTGGGTCGCGGTGAAGTAGATGACGCCTTTCTCGTAGGTGATTCCCTCGAGCCGCGAGAAGTAGGCGGCGCCCTGGGCGAAGCCCTGCTCGGCGACATACTTGATTGCGAAGTTGTTGGTCGTCGGGGCCGGGAGACCCGGCGTGAACGGGAAGGACGGGTTGGGCTCCTCGATCTCGACCCAATGCACCTTGTACTTGGCTCGGGCCGGCTGGTCGGCTGCCAGATCCAGGTTCGGCTGGCCGTCGATCGCAAGCATCTCCAGCTTGCCCGCGTTGTCGAGGTGGCCCGAGTCCATCGGGTTCGTCGCGGGGATGTACCGGAAGAGGCCGGACGGGAAGCCAAAATCGTCCTCCGACTCGTAGAGGATCCCGTGCTGCGGGTCGAAGGCGACCGCCTCGTGGGCGAAGCGACCGGCTGCGGTGATCGGCTGGCCGTCCGACGGGCCGTCGACCGGTACCTCGTAAAGGTATCCATGCGGCTTCGTCAGGGGAACGTTGGAGGCACCGGTGAAGTCGGCCCCGACATCGGGCCCGTTGATCGTTTCCTCGCAGGTGATCCACGCGCCCCACGGCATGCGCCCGCCGGCGCAGTTCATCTGTGTGCCGTTGAGACTCGTGTAGGCGTTGACGACCTCGCCGTCCGGTGTCACCTCGATCGTTGTCGTCCCGCCACGGGCCTGGGCGTCGTATGGCGTCAACGGCCCGAACGGGGACCCGGGATTGTTGACCTCGTGGTTGCGGATGAGGATCGAGTTGCCGTTCGGGCCCTCGAACGCGCCCATGCCGTCGTGCCGGCCGGGCAGCGCTGTCCCGTCGTCGAGCGTGACCGGGAATTCGGTGTCGTGGAACGAGCGGTAGTGAAACCCTTCGGGCAGCCACAGGCGTTCTGCGTCGTCGCGCTCGTCCATGACGGCGCGCAGGCCGCGGAACTTCGGCTTCGAGCTGATCGCGTTCGCCTGGGCGGCGAATCCGAGGAACGGGCCGCCGAGGACGGCGGCACCTGCCGCCGCTCCGGCGCCGCGCAGGAACGTTCGTCGATGGATCGCAGTCATCGCCAGAGCCTCCTCGTCCAGCCGGGGCACATCGGGTGGGTAAGGCGTGAGCGCCTATCGTGCCGCTGGCGACCCTCGACCGCAAGCCCCGTTGCGTCAGACCGGGGCGATGACCCACGCCGGCAGCTCGCGGGCGAACGTGGCCAGGGGCAACGAGCCGTGTCCGAGCACCGCGTCGTGGAAGGTGCGGATATCGAAGCCGCCGCCGTCGCGCGCCGTCAGCTCGGCCCGCAGCCGCTCGATCTCGCGCTGGCCGATCTTGTAGGTGAGCGCCTGGCCGGGCCAGCAGATGTAGCGGTCGGTCTCGATGACGGCGTCGGTCTCCGAGAGGCCGATCCGCTTGAGCAGGTCGATCGACTGCTGGCGCGACCAGCGCAGCGCGTGCATCCCGGTGTCGACCACGAGCCGCGCGGCGCGCCAGGCCTGGGCGTCGAGCATGCCGAACCGCTCGCCCTCAGAGCGGAACAGTCCCATCTCGTCGGCCAGCCGCTCGCTGTACAGGCCCCAACCCTCCACGAACGCTGCGCCCACCATCCGCGAGCCGAGCCGGCGGAACGTGTTGAGGTTCGGGTTCTCCATCTCCAGTGTGATCTGGAAGTGGTGGCCGGGGACCGCCTCGTGGTACGTGGTCGTGGCGAGCTTCGTGTACGTGCGGCTCGGCAGGTCGTAGCCGTTGGCGTAGTAGATGCCCTGGCGCGAGCCGTCGGCGGTCGGCGGGTAGTAGTAGGCGAACGGCGCGTCCTTCTCCTTGAACTCCTCCACAGGCCGCACCCCGACGCCGGTGCGCGGGAGGACGCCGAAGAACCGCGGGGCGGCGGCGAGGCCGCGCTCGATGTCCTCGGTGGCACGTGCCACGAGCTCGTCCTTGGAGTGCGGCAGGTTGGCCGGGTCGGCCTCGATCGAGCGGCGGTAGGAGTCGGTGTCGTCGCCGAACCCGGCGGCCCGCGAGATCGCGCGACGCTCCTCGTCGATGGTGTCGAGCTCCTCGAGGCCGATCCGGTGCACTTCCTCGGGGTCGAGCTCAAGCGTGGTCCACGAGCGGATCGCGGTCCGGTACAGCGCCTCGCCGTTGGGCGCGGACCACAGGCCGGGTTCCTCGCGGGTCAGTGGCAGGTACTCGTCGCGCAGGACCTGGAGGTACGACGCATCGGCGGGATAGGCCACGTCCCGGATCGCGTCACGGACGCGCTCCCGATCGGCGTCCGAGGCGACCTTGATCATCGACGGCACGATGGCGCTATCGATCGGCACCTCGAGCATGCGTTCGACCTGGGCGATCGTCCGCTCGGCGACGATCCGCGGCGCCGTCAACCCGGACGCCATGCCGTCGCGCAGGATCCCGGTGTTCGCGGCCATGTAGTCGCGGTAGGCGTGGATCCGGGTGAGGAAGGCATCCAGCCGGGCCGGAGTATCGGCGGTCTGGAACGAGGTGAGCTGCGGCAGCGTCTGCTGCGGACCGCTCATCTGGTCCACGACGCGCAGCTGGTGGATGTTCTGGTCGTCCTCTTCGATTCCGAGCTCGGCCACGACGCGGAGCATGTCGCGGGTGATCCGCTCCTCGGTCGGCAGGTCGTCGGCGGGGATGGCCTCGACCTCGGCCAAGGTCTGCTCCATGAGCCTGCGCGTCGCCGCGCGGCCCTCCGGGCCGGGGTCGTCGAGGCGGTCGTCGTAGCGTTCGTCGCCGTACACGGTCGCGGTGACCGGGTTGAGCTCGAGGATCGCTTCCCAGAAGCGATCGGACAGCGCGTCGACGCGGGATGGGGATCCGTCGGAATTCGTCACGTGGCAGGCTCCTGCGAAGGGCAACGCGGAGTCGGGTCAAAGGAATCACAGCGTAGCCCGGTCGGCGCTTCCGTGCCCGGACCTCAGCCCTCGAACAACGGCAGCTGGTCGCCGCTCCGTTCGACGAGCGGATCGAGACCGAGCAGCGGCTCGAGGGCGTCGAGATCGAGCTCGTCCCGCTCGAGGAACCGCCGCAGGTGATCACTCTTGAGGATGTGCCACGGGCCGTCGTCCAGCGCCGCCCGCAGGAGGGGCGAGCGAGCCAGCTTGTAGCGGACCAGCTCGGTGCGCTCCGGGGCGATGACGAGGAACCGCACGATGCGCTCGTCGGACAGGATGCGCGCATGACGCCGCAGCAAGGGCTCGCCGAGCATCGCGGTCCACTCGACCTCGAACAGGAACGCCGCCTTCCCGCGGACGTACCAGATGCAGTCGACGTCGAGCAGCTCCTCCGCGCGACCCAGCCATGCCAGGGAACCGTCATGCTCGCGGTCGCCGAGCAGGTCGCCAAGCGGGGCCCCATCGATCCGGCGCGTCTGTTCGCGGCGCCCGAGCCAGACCTGCATTCCGAGCCGGTGGCCGCCGTCGGTGAGCGCGGCCAGCAACTCGGTGTGTTCCTGGCTGCGCCGCAGCAGGTCGTCGGTAGTGACGATTCGCTCGGGCGTGCTGGCGGGGCTCCGGTAGCTGTCGAGGCAGGCGCGGACGAGCGCCTCGTCGGCCAGGTCGTGCCCGGTGAACATGGCGGCGATCCGCTCGAAGAACGCGGACTCGGGCAGCGGGCCGGCGGTGGACAGCAGGCTGAACACGGACCATTCGACGCGATCCGCGAGGGGGGCCGCGGCCGCATCGCGATCCGCCCGATCGCCGAGCCACCAGCGGCCGGGTTCGATCTCGACGAGGCGATGCTGCGTCGACCGTCTCAGCTCCCCGTCGATCAACGCGATGAGCCGCTCGACGGGGTCGGGCGCTTCGTCACCCGCCGTCCGGGCGACCTCGTGCGTGACCGGCGCCGTCCGCGCGCCCTGTTCGGTGAAGCGGTGCGTTGATGCGTCGCCGTGCGGGTCGCCGGACGATGCGACCCGAGGTTCGGGCGCTCCCGCCCCCTCCTCAGTGTCGCTCGAGGCCGTGCTGGTGTAGCGCCGAAGCATGCCGCCACGATCGAGGCCGACCAGGATCTCCGGGAGGAGGCGCTCGTAGCGAGCCGGTTCGCCCCGCGCCTTGAGCATCTCGACCGCGGTCTCGGACACCTTGCGAGCCGCCTCCAGCGCGGAGAACGGACGCTGGTCGAACCGCTCGGGGGCGGCGAACAGGCCCGGACCGGGGACGAGGTCGGGATCCCCCGCACCGCCCGGAACCGGCGGCAACGCCACGTTCGCCCGGGTTCGCGGACCGGGCGGCAGGACGGCGTTCGGGGGCAGCAGCTCGACCAGGCCCGTGTCGTCGTCGGCATCGGCGAGCTGGGCGGTAACGAGGCGGAAGCCAGCCGAGCTGCCGCCGAGAACGGCCGACACGAGTGCCTGCGAGCCGCCGTCGACCAGGAGCACGGCGCGGCCGTCGCGGGCCATCGCCGGCGTGATCGATTCGAGGGTTCGGCCGATCGCCGCTGCCTGCCAGCTCCACGGTGCCCGCAGCAAGGCGCCTGCCAATGCGCCGGCCGGGACGAGCATCGCGGCCTCTCGCCCGAGCACCCACGCTGCGCCGTGGTACGCGGCGGCCAGCCGATCAAGCGTTGGCCGAAGCGGCGGCTGGGCGATGACGAGACGGACGCGCGGGCTGCCGCTGCGACCCGGATCCCGGCCGTCGAGCCCGAGGGCCCGGACACCGCCCGCCCCGGCGAGGCCGAGCAGCGCGGTCGCGGTTCCCTCGCCGAGGCTGCGCAGGTCCTCGCCGAGCCGTGCCGGGACCGGCCCGATCGTTCCGCCCTCGAGTCCCTGCACGAACCCGCGGACCATCCGGATGCCGTCCTCGAAGGCAACCCATGGGTTTCGCTCCCGCCAGGTGCCGGAGCTGGGCGGCCGGACGTGTCCCGCCGCGACGCGCAACGGAGCCGTCCGGCCCGGACCAGTCGTCAAGCGGCTGGCCGGCAGGATCGCGTGGAGCACGGCCAGGCGGAGCGCGGCGAGCACCGGGGCGGCGCGCAGGTCCCCCTCGACGCGCGCCATGATCGCGGCCAGCCCGACGAGCTGGCGAGGCGAATGCAGGTCGAGCAGCTCGTCGACGAGGTCCGGCGCGCCGTCGATCGGCGGAAACCGCTCGGCCAGCTCGCGGCGGACGGCCGCGGCCCCGACGTCGGCCGTGGCCCGGACGAGGTCGTCGGGATCGAGCTCGGCCTCCCGCTGCTCCCCGCCGCCGCGCTGATCGCGACACACCGTGCAGCGGTAGCGCTTGGCGATCGGGCGGGCCGCCTCGCCGTCGTCCTCGGTCTGCCACACGACCTCGTCGGCGACGAGCGTCCGGCCGCACGTCGCGCAGCGGGTCGCGAACATGTCGCCAAGCGACACCTTGAGGCTCGATTCGCGACGCGGGGACGCGGCGATGCCCTGGAAGGCCGCGTCGAGATGGCGAACGTCGGGCGGCCGCAGGACGACCTCGGCGAGCATCCGCGTCAGCGGGCTCGACTCGAGCGACACGACCCGCCGCTGTCGGTCCAGCCCTGCCCGAGCGATCCAGCCACCCCGTCCGAACGGGTCGGCGACGATGTCGCCATCACCGGTATGTCCCTCGATCAGGGAGATGACGCGGCTCGCCGGCGGCGCAGGCGCCAGCCGGTCCAGGACCGGCAGCGCGCGACCCGGTTCGGAGGGTCCCGGCGGTTGGCGGCCCGTCATCAGACGATCCTAGCCGACGACACCGCCCGGTCGGGGCGCCACGCGCCGACGGCGCGGGGGCCCGGGCTTACTGCTCGTCGAGCTCGTCGGGCTCCTCTTCGAACGCCTCCTCGGTCGTCGACTCCGGCGGCAGGACGCGATCGAGGTCCTCGATCTCCTCGTCCTCCTCGTCGTCCTCGAGGTCCTCTTCGAGCTCCATTTCCTCGCGGACGAGGGTGCCCTTCGTGTACGGGCGCAGGTCGGTCGACTTGGCGGCGGTCGGGAAGCTGACCTTCCCGTAGTTGCGCGGGTCCTGGAATATCTCGCGGATGATGATCCGGACGTCCTTGTCGCCGAGACTGGTAACGCCGGCGGCGTACTTGTTGCCGTCGGCAATGAGCTTCAGCAGGCGGGCCGCGACGCGCGGCTCCACGACGCCAATGCGCATGCCATTGCTGATCGCGATGAGGCGGTTGCCCTCCGGTGTCAGCTCGACCGCGTCCCCCGGGTTCACCTGCGCCAGCTGACGCGGGTCGGCCAGGTCGGTCAGGAAGGCGAAGCCGGTCTTGCCGGTCTCCTCGACGAAGATCGACACCGGGGCCTTGCTGCCTTCGGCGGCCGGGACCGTCTTCTCGCCGGCGGCGACGAGGAGCACCTTGAGCCGATCGATGTTGCGCTCGGCAATGCGATTGGTCGGGTCGAGCGCGAGCGCGGTCTGGTAGTGCTCGCGCGCAGTGGCGAGCTCACCGAGCTCCCAGAGGGCTTTGGCGAGACGGTTCTCGGCCTCGGCGTCGGCCCCCAGCTCGAGGAGCTTCTGATTCGTCTCGGCTGCGTCGGCCCACTGCGAAGCCGCGGCCTGGGTGATGGCCTGCTCGGCCAGCTGGCGCTTCTGGCGGGTCAGGTTGACCGGCGGCTGGGTGGTCGTCTCGATATCGGGGAAGGTCACGAGTGGGAACGTCCTTTCGGGAGCGGTAGCGGCCCGCGTCGGCGCGGATCGGGTTGGCGGACGCAGGTCAGGGCGGTTCAATGCGGGTGTCCGGGCTGCGCGCGGCTTCGCTTTCTAGCACCCATCCGGGGCCGCGTCAAACGCCCCTGCCCCGGCCGCCCGCGGTGCGGGCGCTGCCGGGTCCGTGCCCGGTGCTCGCCGGGTGAGCGCTACGGAGGCTCGGCCTCCAGATTGCTCGAGATCGGCGAGCAGGATCGCGGCTGGACCGCGGGATTGCTCGCCACCGCGAGCGGTTCTGAGCTTTTCGAGCTCCTCGTTCGCCGTAGCGCTCACGGGGCGAGCAGCCGACGCGCGGCGCCGTGGGTCTAGCCGAGCGCCTGCTGGTTCCAGAGAATCACGATCACGCCGAGCCCGACCAGGAGCGCCGTCTGCCACGCCCAGCGCGAGTCACGCCGCCGGGACGAGGCGCCGTGGAATGCGTCCCACAGGTAGAACTCGAGCGTCAACAGGGCCGGGCCGAGAAGACGCGGGATCTCCATCGCGCGGAGCGCCGCGGCGCCGATCGCGATCGCCAGCGCGTACGTGGCCGCGGACCACAGGGCGTCGCGCAGCGTCGTGACTCGGAGCGCGGCCACGCGGTAGCCCAGCAGGAACGCGACCAGCGCGTCGGCAAGGGCGAGGAGCGCGAGGTTGGCGCCTTCGCCGGCCTGATCCGCGCCCAACGCCGCGAGCCCGCCCGGGACCAGGGCCGCGACGCCGGCGAAGGCCAAGAACGCGACGAGGAGCGTCATGAGCAGGACGGCTGTCCGATCGTCGGGCCGGGCCCCGGACCGCGACCGAAGGATGCTGCTTTCGATCATGAGGCAACCGTCCACGAGGAAGCCCGTCGCGACCAGGGCAGGTGCAAGCCACAGCCCGACCGGCACGAGGCGGATCGCACCCAGGCAAGCCACGGCGGCCACGGCCGGCAGGATGATCGCCTCGATCGGCACGCCGCTGGTCTCGGCCGCCGGATCGTCTTCGGCCAGCACCTGCAGCGCGCCTAGCAGCATCGCACCGAGCACGAGCGCCGCCACGAGCCACACGGCGTCCCCCTCGAGGAGGCGCGACAGCCCGACGCCGGTGACGGCGGCGATCGCCAGGTCACGCCGCGCCGCGTGCCCGTCGCCGGCCCGCGCCGCCGTCGTGCTTGTCCGCGGCAGGCTCACGCGGCCACCCTGGCGGGCTTCCCCGAGACCCAGGCGAGAAGCTCCTTGCGGCTGCGCGTGTTGAGGACGTTCCCGGGCTCGACCCATGCCCGGCGAGCCTGGGTCGTGCCCCACCGGATGTAGTCCAGCTCGGCCGTCTTGTGCGCGTCCGAGTCGATGCTGAGCACGCACCCCGCCGCGAGCGCCCGCCGGGCGCGCTCGACCGACAGGTCGAGCCGGTGCGGCGATCCGTTCATCTCGAGGGCCGTGCCGGTCCGGGCGGCCTCCGCGAAGACCGTGTCCCAGTCGAGGTCAAGATCGTCGCGGGTCTGGATCATGCGGCCCGACGGATGGGCGATCACGTCGACGTGCGGGTTACGGATCGCGTTGAGCGTCCGCCGCGTCAGCTGCTCGCGCGGCTGGCGGCGCCCGACGTGGAGCGACGCGACAACGAGGTCGAACCGAGCGAGCAGCTCGTCGGGGTAGTCGAGTTCCCCATCGGTTCGGATCTCCAGCTCGCAGCCGTGAAGGAGGCGGAAGCCTTCGGGCGGCGTCTCCGCGGGAGCCGTGCCCTCGCGTTCCTCGTGCTCGAAGCGCGCGTTGAGCTCGGCGATGATCGAACGCTGCTGCTCGACGCGATCGGGCGCGAGGCCACGCGCGATCGCGAGCGAGATCGAGTGGTCGGTCAGGACCTGGTAGGCGTATCCCCGGCGGCGGGCGGCCTCGGCCATGACCTCGATGGACTGGACGCCGTCGGACCACTCCGAATGGGAGTGCAGGTCGCCGCGCAGATCGCCGAGCTCGACGAGGTGCGGCAGCCGGCCTGCCAACGCCGCCTCGATCTCGCCGTCGTCCTCGCGCAGCTCCGGCTCGATGTAGGGGAGGTCGAGGAAGGCGTAGGCCTCCTGCTCGGTCGGGAACGTGCGCAGCTCGGCCGCGTCGCCGGTCAGCGGCGCGCCGCTCTCCAGGTCGATCCGCAGGTAGCCCTTTTCGGACAGGCTCCAGCCACGATCGCGGGCACGGGCGCGCAGCTTGACGTTGTGCTCCTTCGAACCCGTGAAGTGGACCAGATACGTGCCGGCCTCGCCGGGCGGCATGACCATGAGGTCGACCTGCGGGCCGCGCAACAGGCGGACCGCAGCCTTGTACGGGCCACGGTTCAGGATCTGGTCAACGACGCCGAGACCGGTGAACGTGTCCAGCACGACGCCCGGTGCGTCGGTCTCGACGAGCAGGTCGAGATCGCCGATCGTCTCCTTCCTGCGACGGAACGACCCGGCCGGCACGACCGAGCGCACGCCGGGCAGCGCCTCGAGGGCGGCGGCGATGCCCACGATCGAGGCTTCGGCACGGTTGAGCAGCAACCGCCTGGGGTTTGCCTCGAGGCGGGCGATCCCCTCGAGGACGAGGTGCTCGGTGCGGGAGGACATCCCGCGCAGGTCGCGGAGGGTGCCCGCCTCGGCGGCCCGCTTGAGGTCCTCGAGCGACTCGATGCCGAGCTGCTCGTGGAGCTGCTTGACGGTCTTCGGGCCGACCCCGGGGATGTGCATGATCTCGACGAGCGTCGGCGGGATCTCCGCCCGCAGCCGGTCGTAGTACGCCATCCGGCCCGTCGTCGCGAGCTCGCGGATCTTGTCGCTGATCGCGGCGCCTACCCCGGGGACCCGAGGAGTCTCGCCTGCCCGATAGGCCGCGACGAGGTCGACAGCGCTGCGCCCGATCGCGTCGGCTGCCCGGTGGTAGGCGACGGTCTTGAACCTGAGCTCGCCCTTGACCTCGAGCATGTCGCCGATGTCATGGAAGATCCTCGCCAGGTCGCCGTTCGTCAGGCGCCCGTCGGGGGCCTCGCCTTCCTCCTCGTCGTCGCGCGGGACCGCCTCCGGGTCCTCGTCAACGCCGACCAGCTCCTCTCGTCTTGGCACGTCGGGGATGGTAGCCGCCCCGGGGCGTCCCGACCTACGCCGCCACCACCCGGTCGCGTCCAGCCCGTTTCGCGCGGTAGAGGGCGCGATCCGCCTCGGCGACCAGCGCGTCGATCGGCTGGTCCGGGACGCTCGCGACGGCGACACCGACCGAGACGCTGACCCCGGGCACGCCATGCTCGCCGAGGTCGAGGGCGCCGACGGCGCCGCGGACCCGCTCGCCGACGTCGACGGCCACCTCGCGGCTCGGGTTGCGGAGCAGGACGACGAACTCCTCCCCGCCGTAGCGCGCAGGGACGTCGTCGTCGCGGACCGCAGCCACGATCGCGCCACCGACGGACCGCAGGACGTGGTCGCCGACGGCATGGCCGTAGCGGTCGTTGAGGTCCTTGAACCGGTCGATATCGATCATCAGGACGCCGACCGCATCGTCGGCTCGGCGCCGCCGAGCCAGGAGCCCGCAGAACTCGTCGAAGTAGCGCCGGTTCGGCAGCCCGGTCAGGGCGTCGACCGAGGCGTTGACCTCCGCAGCGCGATGCGAGTATGCCCGCGACAGCGCCATGGACGCCTCGCGGGCGGCGCCGTCGAGCAGCCGGCGGGCGGTCGCCGGCCAGGGATCCGCCACCCGCCGAGAGAGCACGATCGCGCCGATGACCGCGTCGTCGGCCACGAGCGGCGCGGCGATCGTGTCGCGCAGGCCGTAGGCACGGCGGACGCGCGTGGCGATGCGATCGGCGACCTGCTGCGGACTGTTCGTCCCGCTCCGGTTGTTGGCCGCGGGTGGAGGGGGCGCCACCGCCAGGTTCTGGGGTTCCGCGATCTCAGCGATGGCGCCGGACGCCATGACGGGGACGGTTCCCGGCATCGCGCCCGCGACCGCCGCAACGGGCTCGGGCTCGATCGGGATCGCCACCGGTTCGGCCCCGACGAGTTGCCGGTCGGCGGTCCGGGCGATCCGCTGCTCGAGGTCCGAGATCGGCAGGATCGTCGTCGAATCGGGGACGCCGGACCGGGAGCTCACAAGTGTCGCGTCGAGGACCCGTGAGCCCGGGCGCCGGCGGGCCACGACGACGTGATCGGCGCTCGTCGCCTCCGCGAGCTCCTTGACGATCGCGTCGACGACGGCGTCGGGGGACACCGACCTGGACAGGCCCGACAGGATCCGCGCGAACGACTCGGCCTCGGTTCGCTGCTCCGCCTCGAGCGAAGCGACCGCGTCCCGGTGAACCATCGCGGCCGCCCCGGCCGCCACGATCAGGGCGAGGACGAGCCAGTCGAGCAGGCTGCCCGCGTCGGAGACGAGGCGGTAGGCGGCGATCAGGCCCAGGGCGATGAAGATGCCGGCGACGGCCCACCACGACCGCTGGATCCGCGGATCGTGCTGGTCGGTGTGCTGTGACGGGGTCGAGAAGGGTCTGCGCACGTTCGGTATGGAGCATGCCGTGCCGCGCGTCGCGCGTCCATGCCGCGACGTGGTACTCCTCGCCGGGATGGACCGGTACTTCGGTACTAGGCGGCCGCCTCGGCCGAGACGGCATCGTGCCCGCCATCGCGCTTGACGGTGTACAGCGCCGCGTCCGACGCCGCGATGAGCTCGGTCGGCGTCCGGCCGTGCTGCGGATACGTCGCCACCCCGATCGACGCGCTGATCGGCACGGGGCCACGCTGCTCACCGACAAATGCCTTCTCGCGGAACGCCTCGAGAATGCGCTCGGCAGCCCGGCGAGCTTCGTCGTGCTCCGTCTCGGGCAGGATGATCGCGAACTCGTCGCCGCCGTAGCGCGCCGGGATGTCCGAGCCGCGCAGGGTCGAACGGATCAGCTCGGCGGTCCAGGTGAGGACCCGATCGCCGAACAGGTGGCCGAAGGTGTCATTGACGAGCTTGAAGTCGTCGAGGTCGAGCATGAGCATGCTCAGCGGCCGCCGCGCGCGCTGGGCCCGGACGACCTCCTCGCCGAGGCGCTCGTGCAGGAAGCGGTGGTTGTAGAAGCCGGTCAACGGATCGCGGTCCGCCAGGTTGCGCGCGTCCTCGTAGAGCCGCGCGTTCTCGAGCGCGATCGCCGCCTCGTTGGCCATCGTTCGCGCGAGCTGCAGGCGCTGGTCGGTGAGTTGCACCGGCGTGGTCGCGAACAGCTCCACGAGCCCGATCGACTGGTCCTTCGCAACGAGCGGCAGCATGAGCAGGCCGCGCTTGCCGTCGCGGCGGAGCAGCTCCACCTCGCTGGCGTCCGCGGTGGGGTCCTCGGTGTCGATGATCGCGACTTCCTGCCGTTCGAGGACGCGCATCGTCTCGGGATAGCCCGACACGTCGAAGAACGGCTCGAGCGTCTCGATGGCGGACTCCGGGTAGTAGCCGAGCGACACGACGTGTCCACGTCCTCGGTCCCAGTAGCTGATCGCGCACTCCTCGAAGCCGAGCGCGTTGGCGACGTGGCGTGCGATGAGGTTTGCGACCTGGCGCGGGTCGAGGCTGCCCGACAGCTGGCTGCTCATGTCGAGCAGCCGGCGGAGCTCACCGGCGAGGTCCTGCGAGCGGGCGAGCAGTCGCGCGGACTCGAGCGCGGTCGCGGCCTGGTCGGCGAGGATCGACAGGAGTCGCTGGTCCTCGGGGCCGAACTGGCCCAACCCGAGCTTCGAGAGCGTGATCACGCCGACGACCGTCCGGTCGTAGCGCATCGGGACCACGAGCATCGATTCGTCGACGTCGTCGGTCCCGGCGATCGTCGCGCCGCGCGGGTCGGCGTTGGCGTCGTTGACGAGGAGTGGCTCGCCGTGAAGGGCGACCCAGCCCGTGAAGCCCTCACCCATCTTGCAGCGCAGGAGCTCGAAGTCGACATCGTCATACGTGCCGACCACGCCCTCGAAGGCGATCGGGACGACGTCCCCCAGCGGCTCGACCAGGTACACCCGGGCGTTGTGGTAGTCGATGATGCTGCGGGTTTCCTCGACGACGGCCCGCCCGACCTGCTCGACGGAGTTCTCGCGGCTCATCCGGGCGGACGCCGCCTGGAGGACGGCGAGCTGGGCGGCTCGCGCCGCCGCGTGCTCGACCAGCTCGCGGTTGAGGAGCGCGATCGACGCATGCGCTGCGACGGTGCGGATGAACGTGACGTCGTGCGCGGTCCAATCGCGCGGCTCGTGGGTGCCGGCAGCGAGCACACCGATCGTCTTCCCGTCGCGCATGAGCGGCGCGATCAGGTCGCGCTCGGCGATCGGCCAGCCGGTGCGCAGCACCTCGCCGATCGGGCCCTCGTCAACGCGGGTCAGCGGCAGTCGAGCGGCATGGTCCTCATCGACGCCCGCCGAGGCAACGACGGGCAGCTGGTCCCCTGCCAGGAGGCGGATCGTCACTTCGTCGGCGCGGAGGGCGGCCCTCGTCTGCTCGGCGATCGTCGAAAGGAACTCGGCGCGTTCGTGGGTCGAGGTGAGGCGCGCGCAGATCTCGCGGATGCTCTCGAGGTACCAGCTGGGCTCGGCCGTCGGGTCCGCGGCGGGCGGGACCTGCGGCTCCGGCGGCTCGCTCGCGGCGGGCGCGGACGGAAGCTCAGCATCGGTCCATGTCGCGCTCGAGGTGCCCTGTCCGAACCAGCGCTGAAACAAGGTCGGCCGTCCGGTCAGGTGCGCCGTCGTCACCGACGGTCCGCCGGAACCGACGTCGTCGAGACGGGTCCGGAGGGGCGAGCTCACGTGGCGCATCGTCCCACCGCATCGGTGCCCGTCATGGGGGGTCGTCGGTACTGGTGACGGGGAGTACGTGGGTACCGGTTGGCGCGCTTCGCGTTAGTGGCGGTGCGGGCCGGCCGGCTCCTCGACCCCGAGGCGCGTCGTGCTTGGGGCGGATGGAGCCGGGGCTCCTTCACCGCCGTACTCGAGCTCATAGCCCGCAGCGCGCCATGCCGGCACGCCGTCCGCGACCCACGACACGTGCTCGAACCCGGCCTGATCGAGCAGCGACGCCGCAACCGACGACCGATAGCCCGACGCGCACATCACGGCGATGGGCTTGTCGCGGGGCAGCGAATCGAGCTCGTCGGGAAGCGTCCCGGCCGTCAGGTGTCGAGCGCCCTGGACGTGGCCGGCCTCGTACTCGCTCGCCTGCCGCACATCGAGCACGAACGGCGCCTCGTCCGGGTCCCCGCCCAGAGCACCCGCCAGCTGGTCGACGGTCA
>Ga0190275_10000583_pt1 | contig 30934 bp, 27 predicted proteins | sample Popmic550T_FD_133745 | JGI IMG/M metagenome (GOLD analysis project Ga0190275, IMG submission 133745) | Populus adjacent soil microbial communities from riparian zone of Yellowstone River, Montana, USA - 550 T | ecosystem: Environmental > Terrestrial > Soil > Riparian zone > Trees stand | place...
GCGGCAGGCGCTGTCGAATCCGTACACGGGAGTCCTGGCGATCTTCGCGTCGCGCCTTCTGAAGGGGAAGCCGCCGCTTCTCCACGAAGACGGCCGGCAACTCCGCGACTTCGTCAGTGTCTACGACGTGGCGCGCGCGTGCCGACTCGCGCTGGAAGTTCCCGCCGCGGACGGGCAGGTCTTCAACATCGGTACGGGCCGGGCCTGCAGCGTGGGCGAGGTCGCTGCCCGTCTCGCGGAGGCGCTTGGCAAACGGAGTGTCTCCCCCGAGGTGACCGGAAGGTACCGCAACGGCGACATCCGTCATTGCTTTGCCGACATTGCGCTCGCCGGCGAGATCCTGGGCTTCCGACCCGAAGTCACTCTCGAAGAGGGCCTGGTTTCTCTGGCCGCTTCGATCACACGAGGGGACGACGGGAGGCCTCCGGCGGGCGGGCCCGGCCCGCAGCGTTGGTTGCCATAGGCTGAACGGACCCTGGTCGCGCGGAACGTGGTTCACGCGACAACAAACGCCGCGGGCCGGGCCCGCCCGCCGGAGGCCCCTCGTCGTCCCCCTCGTGCTGACGGAGAGCGATATCCTCGGGCCATGAACGAAATGACGCGCCGGTTCCGCCACCTCCATCAGTCGGGATGCTTCGTGATCCCGAATCCGTGGGACGTGGGCAGCGCGCGGCTCCTCGCGCAGCTCGGCTTTCCGGCGCTGGCGACGACGAGCTCCGGGTTCGCCTGGACGCTCGGCCGGCCGGACAATCACGTCGCGCTCGAAGAGGCGCTCGCACACTTCCGTGCGATCAGCATCGCCGTCGACATTCCGGTCAACGGCGATTTCGAAGGCGGCTTCGCCATCGAGGCCTCCGCGGTCGGCGCGAACGTCGCCGCGGCAGCGGCCACAGGAATCGCGGGACTGTCGATCGAAGACTCGACCGGCGATGCCGCGAATCCGCTGTTCGATTTCGACCTCTCGGTCGACCGCATCCGCGCCGCACGCGCCGCGATCGACGCGAGCGGCACCGGCGTCGTCCTGACCGGCCGCTGCGAGACCTATCTCGTCGGCCGCCCCGACCTCGGCGAGGCCATTCGCCGCCTCTCCGCATACGCCGCCGCGGGCGCCGACTGCCTCTACGCCCCCGGCGTCCGCGACCTCGGCGAGATCCAGGCGATCGTCGAAGCCGTGGCCCCGAAACCGGTCAATATCCTCGTCAGCAGCGGCTTCACGAACGTCGCGGAACTGAGCGCAATCGGCGTCCGCAGGATCAGCGTCGGCGGCGCACTCGCCCGCGCCGCCTGGGGCGGCTTCCTCGAGGCGGCGCGGGAGATTGCGGAAAGCGGAACCTTTACGGGACTGAATCGCGGGACTTCGTTCGCGGAGCTGAATCGCTTCTTCGCCTGAGCGGCCGTACACGGGCTTCCGTGGCTCGGCGCTTGCTGACAGGACGACGCGGAGCGAAGCGAAGCATGTGGAAAAACAACGGCCTGTCGATCGTGATCTTCGTGCTGTTCCTGCTGTGCCTCGCCGGCCACAGCTACTCCGGCTGGAAGGTCTACAACGACGAGCAGCGGGAGCACGGCGAAGCAGAGGTGACGTACGGACAGTTCCTCCGCACCAGTGAGTTCGGGGAGACGGTCTTCGAGAACTGGGAGAGCGAGTTTCTGCAGATGGGCTTCTACGTGATCCTGACGGTGTTCCTCTTCCAGAAGGGCTCGTCGGAGTCGAAGAAGCCCGACGGCACCAACGAGGTCGACGAAGATCCGGAGGCGCACCGCAACGATCCCGACGCTCCTGCGCCGGTCCGCCACGGCGGCTGGCAGCTCGCGCTCTACAAGATCTCACTCAGCCTCGCCTTCCTCCTCCTCTTCGCGATCTCGTTCATCGGCCACGCCGCGAGCGGCGCGCGCAAGTTCAATGACGAACAGCGGGCCCACGGCGCGACCGAAGCCGTGACCACCCTCGGCTACATGGCCGAGCCGCAGTTCTGGTACGAGTCGTTCCAGAACTGGCAAAGCGAGTTCCTGGCCGTCCTGGCGATCGTGGTGCTGTCGATCTGGCTCCGCCAATGGGGCTCGCCGGAGTCGAAGCCGGTGCACGCGGCGCATGGGGATACGGGGAGCGGGTAGGGGACACATCCCGGCGTCCACCCGCATCCTTACCGTTCCCTGACGTTCGCTTCACGCCTTCCCCACCATGATGGTGGCGGCGCGGGCGAGGATTCGCGTCAGGAGGTGCATCGATGAAAGGGATGGCGATCGGTCTACTGGTGTTGCTGTGTGTGCCGGCGGGGTTTGCGGCGAAGTCGGCGGCTCCGGCGTCGTCGCCGGCGGAGATGTCGCCGCAGCAAGCGGCGGGGGATGAGTTCCGGCGCGGGGCGCAGTTGCTCGACCGGGCGGCGAAGCAGCATGCGGAGCTGCTGGCGGCGAAAGAGAAGCAGCGCGAGGCGGTGCAGAAGAAACTGAACAAGACGCTGGAAACGGCGGTGCGCAGTTTCGAGAAGGCGACGCAGTTCGATCCGCGCATGGTGCAGGCGTACAGCGAGCTTGGGTTCGCGCTGCGCAAGCTGGGACGTTACGAGCAGTCGCTGGCGGCGTACGACAAGGCGCTGTCGATCATGCCGGGCTATTCGCCCGCGATCGAGTATCGCGCGGAGGCGCACCTCGGGCTGAATCGGGTGGCGGAAGCGCGGGATGCGTATCTGCTGCTCTTCAGCGGCGATCGTCCGCGGGCCGATCTGCTGTTCGCGGCGATGACGAAGTGGGTCGCGGCGCGAAGCGCCGATCCGGCGGGAGCGGATCCGCAGCAGGTGGCGGCGCTGGCGAAGTTCGTCGAGGAGCGTGCGGCCATTCACGCCCAGACGTCGGCGGCTACGATGGCCTCGAAAGACATGCGAACGTGGTGATGTCGCTCATCGTGGCGTCCGTGCTCTCCGCTCGGATCGAGCTCGGACGCCACCTCTTTTACGACACGCGGCTGTCGGGCAACGGCACGCAGTCATGCGCTACGTGTCATCAGCAGCCGCGCGCGTTCAGCGACGGCCGCCCGACGGCCGCCGGCTCGACGGGTGAACGGCACACGCGCAACACGATGACGCTGACCAACGTCGGCCGGAACGTGACGCTGACCTGGGACGATGCACGCAAACGGTCGCTCGAGAAGCAGGCCCGCGTGCCGCTGTTCGGACGGAAGCCGCTGGAGATGGGGGCGAACCGGCGCGCGATGCTGGCGACGCTGCGGTCGGACGCGCGGTATGGGGCTTTGTTCCGCGAGGCGTATCCGGCGCAGCGAAAACCGGTGACGGTGTCGAACGCGCTGCACGCGGTGGCGATGTTCGAGCGCGCGCTGGTCTCTGAGCATTCGCCGTTCGACCGCGCCCTGCGGGGCGAGCATGAGGCGATGCCGCCGGCGGCATGGCGCGGGTTGCGCGTGTTCACGGGGGCGGGGTGCGGTGGGTGTCACCAGGGGGATGGTTTCGCGGCGCAGCGCTTTGCGAACAACGGCGTCACGGCGGGACGGTTCCGGATTCCGACATTGCGCAACGTCGCGGTGACCGCGCCTTACATGCACGACGGGAGCATCGGGTCGCTGGATGCGGTGGTCGACAGGTATGTGGTGGCGCGGAAGCTGTCGATGAGCGCGCAGGAGCGGGCGGATTTGCTGGCGTTTCTGCACGCGCTGACGGACGAGGATTTTCTGGTGAATCCGCGATTCGGGAATCCGTGGCAGGTGCTGCCAGCCTCGCACGAGGTTGCCATCACAAAACAGCAGGCCCTCCGAGGGCGGTCAGACTAAAAGGCTGACCCACATGTAGCCACCAGCCTAAGGACTGCAGTCTGACCACATGTGGCCCGGACTTTAGCCGCCAATGGCGTCAACTTAACGCCTGAGGCGCAGCCCCTCACCCTGTCCGGCACCTGGTCTTCTGCCCCGCTTTCCGCTGTGCGAGGCATCGACGGCACCGCCACGCGCAGGTGCCGAACATCCCTCTCCCCGGCTCGGCGGGGAGAGGGGCAACAAAACCACGTATCGAATTACAAAGAAATGCGTTGGCCCCGTCGTGTTGCCCCTCTCCCCTCTCGTAGGGGAGAGGGATGCTGGGCACCTGCGCGAGCCAGAGCCATGGACGTCGAAATCAAACCGGCGAACATGTTAGAAGCCCAGGTGCCCAGCGGGGTGAGGGGTCGTGCCTCAGGCCTTAAGTTGTCGCTATTGGGACTTAGTCCGGGCCGGCGCTCCCTTTGTGAGTGTGCGTCCCATCGCCGCCTCACGCCGGAAACCCGTCATCCATCCACTGCTTGAACAGGTCCTGCTGCTGCTGGCTCAAGGGGGGCATGGGGGAGGGGGGCATCTGGGGGGTGCTGGGGGGCGCGGTGATGCGGAAGTAGATCAGCTGCGCGTTGTTTTTGACGGTGTCGTAGTGGGTGATGTCGAAGCGCCACATCATGTTGGCGCGGTACGGGGCGAACATCGGGGCGATGTCGGTTTTGAACGAGGTCGCCATGGGGAAAGCCCTCCTCTCACTCGGTTCAGACGCGATCGCCGGCCCACATGAAGGCGGCGATCGCGATGAGATACAGACCACTGACTACATTGGCGTGCTCGGGGATCCATCGCCGGATGCGCGCACCGCCGAGGATGCCGAACAGGCACATGGTGGCGCTGATGGCGCCGATCGTCGCCGCCGCGAGCGGGAGCGGGTAGCCGAAGGTGCCGAGGCTCACGCCGATCAGGAGATTGTCGAACGAGAGCGAGAGCGGCAGGGCGGCCACGGTCCAGCGGTAATTGACGATTCTCTCCAGCTCGTCGTTGCCCTTCAGCGCCAGGATCACGATGCCGATGCCGCAGGCGACGAGGATCAGCGGCGCGAGGCGGTCGACCCAGGGGCCAAAACGCACCTGGACGATGCGCATGAGCAGCAGGCCGAGGAGCGGCGTGGCCATTTCGCAGACGCAGAAGGCGACCGCGAACCAGGTGCGGCGCGCGCGGGTGAGCGGGGCCATGCTCACGGCCGCCGCGACCTGGATGTTGTCGGCGCCGGCGAGGATGCCGAGCAGGACGATCTGCAGCACGTCGCTCATGACAGTTGATAGATGTTCAGGACGCCGCCGTTGCCGCCCTGCACGAGCGCCCCGGCGACGACGTAGTTGCCGGCGACCGCCGGTCCCATGCAGTAGCCGTAGCCGCCGCTCATGCCGCCGGTCTGCGCGCCGTAGTTCTCGGTGTCGCTCCAGAGCAGCGTGCCGTCTTTGGCGTTGAAGGCGTAGAGCGCGACCAGCGTCGTCGACATGAACACGACGTCGTTGACGACCGCCGGGACGCTGATGCCGCTCTCGCCGGCGTTCTTGTAGAGCGGGTTGTTCGGGCTCGCGGCCGCGGCATACTTCTTCGGGTTGCCGTTGTCGAGGGGCCAGGCGTCGTCGAGCGTGGTCCAGTCGAGGGCGCGGATGAACGGCGTGGAGCCGGAGTCGATACCGGCGCAGATGTAGTGGTAGTTGTTGCCGCCGACGCCGATGAACAGCTTCCCCTGCGGTGTGCAGAGTGCGGCGGTGCTGTAGGTGCCGTGGAAGTTCTCGCCCTGGGTCTGGTTCGACTGGTCGTTGGTGAGCACCGGATTGGGCTGGCTCGGATCGTCGGGACCGTGCGGGTCGACGGTGGGGATCTGCGTGCCGTCGTTCATGTACGGGAGGAGCTGCCGCGTCTTCAGGATCTGATACGTGTTCGCATCGAACACGAGATAGCAGCCGTTCTTGCAGCCGACGCCGACGACCTTGCGTCCGCCGATCGTCCAGAGCGTCGGCGCGCCGCCGATGTCGATGTCGATGTCGCTGGGGCGGTAGCTCGTCTCGGCCGGAATCTGGATGCAGGCCTTGAACGCGCCGGTGCTTGCCGCGAGAACCAGCACGCTGTTCGTGTAGCCGGCCGTGGGGAGCTCGCCGTCCGGCTGGGGGTTGCCGGTCGCGCAGTAGAGGGCGTCGAGCTCCGTGTCGACGGCGATCCCGGACCAGACCGAGGCGCCTTTTGCGAGCGGCTGGCCGTCGAAGGTGGTGAAGCCGGCGGGGAGCTTGATTCCCCCCTGGATCGTTTCCAGCGGCACTTGATTCGGCTCGTTGTTGACGTCCTTCTGATACTGGCACGTGCAGTAGACCCAGATCACGTCACCGGTGCCGGCATCGAGGCAGTAGACGAAGCCGTAGAGCTGTGAGTTCTCCCCTTCGCCCACGCCGACGTAGACGCGGCCGTTCACCACCGCGGGTGAAGACCAGCCGGATGCCTTTGCCGGCGGTGGGCCCGGAGGAGGCGGGAAATCGTTCGTCACCGGCTGGTTGTGGGCGAGGTCGGCATAGCGGCAGTCGGTGACCCATTTGAGGGCGAGCGTCTGCTGGTCCAGGCAGTAGACCTTTCCGTTGAACGCGCTGAAATAGACATTCCCGCCGGCCACCGCGGGCGTGCAGCCCATGCCGCAGAAGCCGTGCGTGTCGCCCTCGCCGGCGTCGATGCTCCAGACGTAGGAGGCGACGGTCTGGCCGGTGGCGAGGTCGATCTTGAGGAACTGCCCGCCGTTCTGTGCCGCTGCCTCGAGACTGTTCGCCAGGCCGACGTAGACATAGCCGTCGACGATCGCCGGCGTCGAGAGGATCGAGCCGTCGACGTTGATCGACTGCGTCAGCTTCAGGCCCGCGACGCTCTTGCTGTTGATCGTGCTGCCGGTGGCCTCGCCGGTGTGGGCCAGGTCGCCGTGGAACATCCACCAGTTGCTCGTGCTGCTGGACATGGCTCTCCTCTCAGTTCGACGCGACCTTGGTCGCCTTGACCTTCACATTCGACGGGGGAGGGGCATCCGGATGCGGCCGGCGCGCGAAGCCCCAGCTGTAGTCGCGCAATCCGGTACCGGCGTTGAAGTGGCAGGACATGCAACTGTTCCCGAACGCCCCCGCGGCGAGCGTCTGGGTCTGGAAGTAGGTCTCCAGGGTCGTGTTCACCGCGCCGTCGACCGGGAACGGCTGGCCGGAATCCTGCGGATAGACGCCGCGGTTCGCCGGCGGCTTGAAGCGCTGCGGGTTCGTCGGCCACTGCGTGACCACGAGCTGGTAATACTGCCAGGGCGAAGTCTTCGGCAGCGCGGCGTGGAAGGTGTTGTTGACGTCGACCGTCGACGCGCCAGGCGGCGTGGTGGGGATGGGGTTCACGCGCGTCACCTGCGTCGGCGTCGAGGTCGGCGGAAGCTGGCCGGGAGCGAGGTAGGTCGGCCGGTTGGCGAAGCCCTGCGTCCCGGTGGACGGTTCGTCGGTGCCGTTGTTGAACGACATCGGCACGTTGGCGGCGGCCCTCGGCGGCACGTTGTCGATCTGCTCGAACGTCGACCAGATCCACTGCGGGAACTCTTTGGTCTTCTGGGCGATGTGGAAGCCGACCAGCCCCATGTCCGTCTGCGAGCAGGGCGGCGTCGCGCCCGGCGTGTAGACCCAGGCGTTGACGATGTAGTAGCGGCTGAGCAGCGTCGTCTGCAGCGACGAGACGTTGCGCCAGGCCGCCTTGACCATGATGGCGTCGGCGGTGCTCGAGGAGTTCGGCGGCAGCGGCACCGGTGTGTAGTCGGTGGGGAGGTTCTGGGAGAGATAGAGCCAGCTCGACGGGGTGTTGTCGGCGCCGCGCACGAAGTCGTAATAGGCTTGGTTGTAGCGGACCTCGAAGTAGACGGGGTTGCTCTGCTGGTCGATGAGCGGGAAGGAGAAGGCCTCGTTGAGGTCGTTCAGGATCGTGTCGCCCTTCGTCACCATGACCATCTGCCGGTCGGTGGCCTTCGCCTGCGGGCAGACCGACGGCGTATACGGCGCGTCGTAGCTGCTCCACGGCGTCGGGCGCTGGTCGTACTGGTCGTACAGCTCCCAGTTGGCCTTGTAGGTGGCCCAGGTGACGGGGGTCTGGTTCGCCATCGACGTGAAGGCCGACGGGTTGTCCGGATCCTGCGGATTGCCGCGTCCCGTGCCCGCCGGCCAGTTGAGGGCGATGAAGCTCTCCCACGAGAACCAGTCGAAGTAGGGGCGGAACTGCTCGGAGGTCGCGTTCGGCGGCGGGTTCGCCGGGATGGGGACCGTGGTGGGGATGTTGCCGCTGATCACCGGCGCGGGGATCGCCGGGAAGGTCCCGGTGGCGGGCGGAGTGCCGGTCGTGTCGGTGCCGGTCGACCCTGTCGTCTCCGTGCCGGTCGTCGAGGTTGTGGTCGTCTCCGCCGTGCGCCTGCAGGCGGAGAGGAGTGCCGCCACGATGACGGCAACGAAGAACACGCGTCTGATGGCGATCACCCGTTCCTCCTTATCGGTATGGCCACGCTATCGGAATAGCCATGTCACGCCGAGCCGCACCGCGCGGCCGGGCGCTGGATATTCGAACGGCAACGGCCGCCCGTCGAAGTCGATCAGGACGTATCCGAGCTCGCTGTAGCGCGCGTCGAGCGCATTCAGCACGTCGGCCTCGAAGCGGGCATTTCCCACTTCGTGGGCGAGCCGCAGGTCGACGCGGGAGACGGAGGGGGTGCGGAACGTCGCCTCGTCGTCGAGCGTGAGCGAGCTCCTCCAGCGATAGACAGCCGACGCACGCGTCCTGCCGGAGAGCCGCGCATGGAGGAGAAGCTGGGCCGTATGTTCGGGGATGTTCTTCAGTTGCCGGTCCGGCGTCGTGCCGTCGGCGACGCGCGTCCAGGAGTACGTCACTTCGGGCGAGACGCGCTTCGTTTTTGCCAGCCGGAGCGAGGTCTCGACGCCGCGATGCACGCTGCTGCCGATGTTGCGGTAGGTGAAGGTCTGGGGGTCGAAGTCGATCTCGTCGCGGACTTTCATCCGGTACGCGACGACCGACCAGTTGCTCGACACCGTGGCGCGGGAGAGCCCTGCCTCGACGTTCTGCGCGCGCTGCGGCCGCAGTTCCGGGTTGGAGATGGTGAATGTCCCGCCCATGCCGTCGGGATACGGCCGCGGGTCGAAGAGCTGGTCGAGCGTCGGCGCCTTGAACGCGTGCGAGAGCTGGAGGAAGAGCGAAAGCGGAGCGGCGGCGGAGCCGAGGTGGACGTTCACTCCGGCGCGCGGAGACCAGGCGGAGGAGCGCCGCTGCGAGGTCACGTCGTCGCGGACCTCGTCGCGCCGCACGCCGGCGGTGAAGCGGTAGCGCTCCCCGGCGGTCCAGCCGCCGGTGACGAACAGGCCGACGCGGTCGCGCCGCCCGTCGGCTGCCGCGACGGTGTCCCCGGTTTCTCCCTCGTCGACCGAGGCGTAGCGCGCGGAGAGCGTGGCCCGCTCGAGGTCGGCGCCGGCGCGCAGTGTTCCGCGCGTCCAGTCGCGGGAGGCCTCGAAGGTGCCGCCGCCCGCACGCGTCGTCAGCGTCCGGAAGGCGCTGGCACCGAAGCCGGGGGCGAGGAGGAGGGTGCGGAGGTTGTCGTCGCTGCGATGGATGCCGTAGAGCGTCGCCCGCAGCGGTATCTCACCGAAGGAGTCGAATGCCGCCCCCGCCCGTGCGCGCTGCGTGGTCTGGCCGTCGAACCGGAAGGCGGCGTTCGATTGTTCGCGGTCGGCCGCGAGCTCGTCGCGCGTCAACGCACCGGGCTGGTGGCGTTCCTGGCGGTCGCCGCCGGCGTCGATGCGCCAGCGCGCATGGTCGCCGATCCGTTCCAGGGTGAGCTGTCCGAGCCAGCCGTCGGCATCCGAGTTGTCGCGGTAGCCGCCGGTCTGCCATTTCCCGCCGGAGATGTCGAGACGGATGCCGTCGCCGACGCCGGCGCGATAGCTCGCATGGAGCTCGCCCGCGCCGAAGCTGCCGGTGCCGGCCCGTATCTCGCCGCTCGCCTGGCCGGGCGTGGAGGCGCGCGTGAAGACCTGGATCACGCCGCCGAGGGCGGTGTCGCCGTAGAGTGCGGATCCGGGACCGTGGAGGAGCTCGATGCGCTCGATGCCGGCGGCGCGGAAGCGCTGCCAGTCGACGATGCCCGACTCGGCGTCGCCGACCGGGACTCCGTCGACGAGGAGCTTGACGTATTCGACTTCGCCGCCGCCGAAGAAGCCGCGCGAGGTGATGGCCGGCAAGCCGTTCGCGCCGCTTTCGAAGTACATGGTGACGCCGGGCAGATACGAGAGGACTTCGGCGAGCGACGTTGCAGGGAGGGCTTTGATCTCTTCGCGGTCGAGGACGGTCACGGCCGCCGAGGCCTGGTCGCGCGGCTGTTCTTCGCGCGCCGCCGTGACGACGATCTCCTGGCGCAGGACGGCCGGCTCGGCCGCGGCCAGCGTGAGCAATAAAGACACGGTTCCCAACATCTGCATGCGGAAGACGACCTCTCAAGAGAAGGAGTGTTTGAAAACGGTGAATCCCTACCCGGTGCACGAGGAGACGACGAGGGGGCCTCCGGCGGGCGGGCACGGCCCGCGGCGTTTGTTTTCGCGTGAACCACGTTTTTGTTCGAAAGCGTGCGTTCAGCCTATGGTAACCAACGCCGCGGGCCGGGCCCGCCCGCCGGAGGCCTCCCGTCGTCTCCCCTTGCCGGTACAATCGCGACCATCCCATGAGCGACGAGACCCTGATCGCAACCGGAACGAGGCGCAACGTCCGCTGGTGGCTGTTCGCCGCCGGTGTCGCGGCAACGCTCCTGCTGGTGTTCTTCGCCGCGTCGGCGCTCGGCCTGGCCATCGACGACACCGCCCCGATGGGCGACGGCGGAGTGCCGGCGGCGGTCATCGGCGTCGTCCTTCTGATCGCAGACGCCGTGCTTCCCGTTCCCTCGAGCCTCATCATGATCGCCCACGGCAAACTCTTCGGGGTCGCCACCGGCGCGCTCCTGTCGCTGGCCGGCTCCGTCGGCTCCGCGCTGGCCGCCTTCGCCATCGGCCGCGCCGGCACCCGCGGTATCCGGCGCCTCGTCCTCCCCGAGGGGCACGACCGCGCCTCGGCATTGCTCGCACGCTGGGGCCTGGCCGCCGTCGCTGTCACGCGCCCGGTCCCGATTCTCGCGGAGACCGTCGCCATCCTCGCCGGCAGTTCCCGCCTCGGCTGGCTCCAGACCGCCCTCGCCGCCGCCGCCGGCTCGATCCTCCCGGCGATGGTGTACGCGTGGGCGGGGGCGCATGCGCGCAGCGCCAATCACGCGGTTGTCGTCGCCGGCGTGCTGCTGGTGACGGCGGGGTTGTGGTGGGTGGGGGCGCGGCAGAAGAGGTAGCAGGACGCCCCCTGTCATCCTGAGCCATAGGAATTCTCGCAAAGACGGGAAGCATGGCGGCGAAGGACCTGGGCGGGTGGGGGCACGCAGCGCTCCCCCTCCCGCCCAGGTCCTTCGCCGCTATGCTTTTCGCTCGTGGGAGATCCCGCGGGCTCAGGATGACATGGAAGCCCATCACCACGCCGCGTAATACCCCTCCGGCGCGTACACCTCCAGATCCTCGCCGTTCACTTCCACCGTAACGCTCCGCCATTCGTTCTCGCGCGTGCCGGGGTCGGTGCGGACGAAGGCGAGGATCTGGGCGCGGAGGGCGGCTTCGATGCGGGTGTAGACGTCGGGGAGCTCGGCGAGGCTGTGGAGGGTGTGGGAGGTGCCGGCGGTCGATTGGGCGACGCGCTTCAGTTCTCTGTCGGCCGGATCGCCGGTCGGCGGAGGAGGGGAACCGGCGGTGAGAGTGGCGGGGACTCCGGGGACGGCGGCGATGACGTGGATGGGGACGTTGACGCGCTTCGCCAGCTCGGCGACGTCGGTGGGAGTGTAGTGGCTGGTGAGGTCGATGCCGTCGCTGAAGACGATCATGGCGCGGCGGCCTTTGATCCCCTCGAACTGCAGCAGGCCGAGGACCATCGCGTCGTGGAGGGCGGTGAAGCCGTCGGGGCGGATGGCCATGATCCGGCGGCGCAGTTGCGCGACGTCGCTGGTGGCGGGCTGCATCAGGCGCGCGCGGGTGTCGAAGGTGACGAGGAAGGCGCGATCGCGCTCGCCGAGGATCGTTTCGAGGAAGCGGATGGCCGCCTCCTGTACGTCGGGCAGGGTCTTCTGCATGCTGTCGGAGACGTCGATCAGCAGGCCGACGGTGAGGGGAGTCTCGGCCGCGGTCGCGACCGACTCGACGCGCCGCACTTTGCTGCCTTCGCGTACGGTGATGCGGCCGGCTGCGATCTCCGGAACGATGCCGTTGCGGCTCACGATGGTGATCGGGAGCTCGACCAGTTGCACGTCCGCCCGCCCGGCCACGCCTCCCGCGTTCAGCAGCACGGCGTCCTCGGAGGTCCGTCCGTCGTCCAGCTCGGCCTCGGCGCGGAGGACGCCGAGCTGTCCGTCAGGGATCTCGAGGACCGCTTCCCACGGCGCGGCGGTCAGCACGGCGCGCTCGGCGTCGTTCCAGGAAACCGCGACCCGCCGGATGCCGCGCGACGCCGGTACGCGAACGTTCATCGACACGCGGACCGATCCGGACGCGACTCCCTCACGCGGAGTGACGAGACGCAGCCAGAACGTCTCTCCCGCCTCGTTGACGACCCGTTCGTCGCTGCCGATCTGCCGGCCTTTCCGGTCGAAGGCGACGGCGCGGATCGACCGCCGCTCCGGCACGGCGCCGAAGTCGAGCGTGGCGGAGAACGGAGGCCGCTCGACGCGGTGGATCTCACGCCCGTCGAGCGAGAACGACACGCGCGCGACCGCGGCCGAGGAGACGTGCGTCTTCACGATCTGCCGTCCGCTGACGAGCTGGCGGCCGAGCGGAAGGATGTGAATGGCGGCGCGTTCCGCCGGAGCGCGCGCCGCCTGCAGACGGGCCAGCGCCTGCCGCGCCGCCGCCTGCTCGGGCGATCCGTTGCCCGCGACCTCCGCCGCGGCCGTGAACGCGCGGATCGCCTCCTCGCCGGCGTCCGAGGCGCGATGAATCGCGCCGATGGCCAGCCAGGCGTCGGCGCCGATCTTCGGCGTGGCGGGATTCGCCGCGACCGGCTGCAGTTCCGCCAGCGCATGCGCGGATTTGCCTTCATTTGCATCGAGAACGGCGCTCGCGACGATGGCCGCCTGCCGCGTCTCGGTGTTGCCGCTTGCGCGTGCGCGTCCGAGGGCCGAGCGGGCATCGGTGATCCGGCCGAGGCGGGCGAGGCCGATGCCGGCGTGGAGGTCGCCGTCGTGCGGCGCGCCCGATTCGGAGAGCACTACCGCACGTTCGAAGTCGGCAGCGACCGCGGTCACCGCGTCGAGGATGACCCCGAAGTTGGTCGTGTCGGGGACGAAGATCCAGCGGGCGCGCAGCACGCCGGCACGGTCGAAGAACGCGACTCCCGGATCCGCCGAGGCCCAAAGCTTTGCCGCCTCTCCTTCGGTCGCGGGAAGCGTCGCGAAGGCGAAGCCCGGCAGCCGGCGCTGGATTGCGGGATGGGGAACCGTTCCGCGCTCGAGCTCGTCGCAGCGGACGCACCGTCGCGTGCGGAAGAAGATCGTGACCGGCTTCCTGTCGCGTTGCGCGGCCGCGAGCACGTCGCGCCACGCCGCATTCGCCTCGGAGACGTCGTCGACCTGGGCGAAGAGGTCGAATGAGCAGAGGAAGAGGAAGAAGGCCAGTCGGGCGCGCATGGGGATTTCGGAAATGGTACCGGAGACGGGCACAGTATCCTTCCCGCCACGCATGGCCCTCACCGCCACCATTTACAACTTCGCCACCCAGCTCGCCGACATCGACCGCGGCGTCTACGAAACGCTCGACCTACGCATCGCGCGCCAGCCGTCCGAGACCGTCGAATACATGCTGATGCGCTTCTTCGCCTACTGCCTCGAGTATGGCGAAGGGATCGCCTTCACCGAGGGAGTCGCCGCGGGCGACGAGCCGGCGGTGGTCATGCGCGACCTCACCGGCCGCGTCACCGGCTGGTTCGAAGTCGGCGCGCCCGACGCCGACCGACTCCACCGCGGCAGCAAGCTCGCCGAGCGCATCGCCGTCTACACCCATCGCCCGATCCGGCAGGTCCTCGGCGAACTGGCCGGAAAGAAGATCCACCGCGCCGCCGAGATCCCCTTCTATGCCTTCGACCCCGCCTTCGTGAAAGAGATCGGCGAAGTCATCGAACGCCGCACCGACGTCGCCCTCTCCATCACCGAACGCGAGCTCTACCTCGACCTCGGCGGACGGACGTTCACGACGACGGTCGTTGAACACCATCTGGCGTAACGGCGGCAGGGGAAAACGCCCGGATGACTCTCGCGATCCGCGCGCGTACCTTGGCGTAATCGATCTCCGCCCAGGCCTCCAGCAGCGGGATGAGCTCGGGCCGTCCGGACGCTTCGAGCTTGTCGAGCAGGAGCAGGATCATCTGGCGGTTCCGGTCCTGGAGATCGGAGAAGTCGTATGGCGGTCCCGCCGCCAGGCGGGTGTCGAAGCTGCGCAGCACTTCCTCGGCCATGGTCTCGACTTCGATCGCCCATCCCTCCGGGGTGAAGGTGAGCACCGGCAGTTGCCCGAAGTATTCGATTTGAAGAAAGCCCTGCTGAATGACCCAGTCGATGCGGTGCAGGATCTCCTCGTGCTTCCACTCGCGGTAGTACCCGTACGACGGGCACCGATCGAGCCCATGTTCGAGGACGCTCGCTTCGCGCGAGCCCTTGAGGAGCTTCGCGAGTTGCGTCCGTCCGCCGCGAGCGATCATGGTGTCCGCGCCGCGCAGGATGGCGGCGATCTCGTTTTCCGCGAGGCTGGTCACTACTCCGGCGTCGAGGTGGTACGGGACCCGTTGTTTCTTGCGGCTCACCGGTGCATCGTAATCTCCCGTCGATCTTCTCCGCACGCGCCGATTCCTGTAGCGTCTCGCCGATGACACAGCAGACGGTCGTACTGATTCACAGCGGCGGGTTCACTTCGCGGCAGTGGCGGAAGCTGGCGGAGGCGCTGGCGCCACGGTATCGCGTCCTCGCGCCCGATCTTCTCGGCTATGGGGAGTCTGGACCGTGGCCGGACGGGAAACCGTTTCACTTCCGGCAGGACCTCGATTTTCTCGAGACGCTGATCGAGGCGGAGGGGGAGCCGGTGCATCTGGCCGGGCATTCGTACGGCGGGTTCCTGGCGTTGCAGCTCGCGCTGCGGCGGCCGGAGCTGGTGCGATCGATCGCGGCGTACGAGCCGGTGGCGTTCGGGATTCTGGACGAGGTCGAGGACGCCGACGCGCGGAGCGCGCTGGCGCTGGTGAAGCGGCAGTGGGAGCCCGATGCCAGCGGCGCGGACGAGGAGTGGCTCCGCCAGTTCGTCGAGTGGTGGAACGGCGCCGGGGCGTGGGGGCGGCTGAACGAAGAGACGCGGGCGGCCTTCCGCTCGGTCGGCTGGAAGCTTTTCCAGGAAGTGATGACCCTCGGCGCCGACCAGACCGATGGCGCCACCTATGCGACGATCGCCGTCCCCGCGCTCTTCCTCGGCGGGGCAAGCTCGCCGCTGACCGAGCGGCGCGTCGTGGAGAAGCTTGGGGCTGCGTTGCCTCGCGGGACGGCGCACTTCTTTCCCGGGGTCGGGCACATGGGCCCGATCTCTCACGCCGCGCTGGTGAATGAGGCGATCGTGGGGCACCTGATTTTATTGTCATCCTGAGCCGCAGGATTGGTCCCAAGAGCAGTGAGCATGGCGGCGAAGGACCCCCTCCGGCTGCACGCAACTCATTCAACTGAAGGGGGTCCTTCGCCGCCATGCTTTCGCTTCGTGGGGAGATTTCTGCGGCTCAGGATGACAGGGGAGGGGTGAGGTTCAGCCCGTACAACCCCCACCCTCCGTCCGGACCTACGATTCCCTCATGAGAATCGCAAACGCACTCCTCCTCCTCGTTCTCCTCTCTGCCTGCACGACCGCCCCCGCGCCCGGGACTGAGGCGGAGATGCGGGATATCGATCGGTTCGTGATGAAGACGCTTCGGACTTTGCCGGAGATCCCGAGTATCGGGGTGGCGGTGGTGCGGGACGGGAAGTCGTATGCGCGCGGGTATGGGTATGCGGATGTGGCGCGGCGGGTTCCGGCGGATGCGGAGACGGGGTATTACAACGGGTCGAATACGAAGGCGTATACGGCGGTGGTCTGCGCGATGCTGGCGCACGAGGGGGTGCTGGATCTGGATGTGCCGGTGTCGACGTATCTGCCGGAGCTGCGGTTTCCGGCGCCGATCGAGCCGGGGCAGACGACGTTGCGGCGGTTTCTTTCGCATACGTCGGAGGTCTCGAACGATGCGGTGACGTACCGGACGGCGTTCAGCGGGGAGCATTCGCCGGAGCTGCTGGTGCGGATTCTGGGGATGAGCAAGCCGGGGACGAAAGGCTTCCGTTACGACAACCTCGGCTACGTAGTGGCGAGCCTGGTGATCGAGCGCGTGACCGGCAAGAAATGGCAGGACGTGCTGGATGAGCGGCTGTTCGAGCCGCTGGGGATGCGGCGCACGACCGCGTACATGTCCGAGGGGCGGCGGCATCCGATCGCAGCGCCGTACGACCTGCGCGGGCAGGCGGAGATGACGCTGGTGGAGTTCGGGTGGAAGGACGATTCGATGATGCACGGCGCGGGCGGGATCGTCACGACGCCGGCCGACCTGGCGAAGTGGCTGGAGGCGAATGTGACGCAGGGCCGCATCGGGTCGCGGCAGGTGATCCCGGCGGCGGCGTTCGCGGAGACGCAGAAGCAGCAGACCGAGGCGAAGCGCGACAGCTATCTCTTCTCCCGCAACGGCTATGGCCTCGGCTGGTATCAGTCGGACCTGCATGGGGAGAAGGCGCTCTACCACGGCGGCGGCTACACGGGGTGGCGGTCGATCTATTCATTCCTGCCGGAGCGGAAGATGGCGGTGGGGGCGATGACGAACGCCGGGCTGTCGCACTCGCCGTCGGAGCTGGTGTCGGCGTACATCTACGACCGGCTGCTGAACGTCCCGGACGTGGAGAAGACGTACGACGAGAAGCTGGCGCAGTTGCGGACGCGGTTCGACACGGTGAAGAAGAATTTCATCGCGGACGGGGAGAAGCGCGCCGGACGGCAGTCGATGCTCGGTCGTCCGCTGAGCGCCTATGCCGGCCGTTATGAGGGTCCGACGCTCGGTACGCTGGCGATCGAGCTGCGCGGCGAGAAGCTGGTGGCGTCGATCGGCCGGCTTTCTTCGGAGCTGCAGCCGTTCACGGAGCCGGAGAGCGCGCGCGTGGAGCTGATCCCCGGCTCCGGGGAGGTGCTGCGGTTCCAGTTTTCCACGGGATCGGCGCCGGATGCGGTGAAGTGGGACGACGAGGTGCTGGTGCGGAAGTAGGCGCGCGGTTCGCCGACGCCAGGGGACGACGAAGGGCCTCCGGCGGGCGGGCACGGCCCGCGGCGTTGGTTGCCATAGGCTGAACGCGCGCTCTCGTACGGAACGCGGTTTGCGCGAAAACAAACGCCGCGGGCCGTGCCCGCCCGCCGGAGGCCTCCCGTCGTTCCTCTGATGTTGTCGAAGCGAGCGTAGTTACGTACCACGCCGTTTCCAGAACGGGGCGTCCGGCCAGCGCCGTTCCATGCCGTACCAGAGGTGGACAGACGGCGCAGGCGACGCTGTCTACTGCACCGAGGACAACCGCTGCACCGTCAACGCAAGCTCGCCTGGATCGACCGGCTTCTTGAGATACGCGTTGAAGCCGGCGGCGAGGGCCTGTTGCCGGTCTTCGGGCCGGTCGAAGGCGGTGAGGGCGATGACCGGGGTTGCATTCGCCGCGGCGGGGCGGGCGCGGACGGCGCGGACGAAGGCGAAGCCGTCTTCCTCCGGCATGGCCAGGTCGCAGACCACGACGTCGGGCGGCGTGGCGTCGAAGTGCTTCAACCCCTCGCGCACCGAGCTCGCCGCCTGGACCTCGGCTCCGGCGCGGCGGAAGATGGCGGCGACGAGATCGCGCGTGAACTGCTGGTCGTCGATCACCAGCACCTTCAGGCCGCGCAGGGTCGGCAGCTCGGCGCCGGGCGACGGAACCGTCGCATGCGCGACCGAGGTGTACCCGCGCACCGCCGGCATCGATTCGATGACCGGCATCTCGACCGTGAACGTCGTTCCCCGTCCCGCTCCTTCGCTGGCGACGCGGACGCGGCCGCCGTGCAGCTCGACGAGCGAGCGGACGATCGAGAGGCCGAGGCCAATGCCTTCGTGCGAGCGTGTAGTGGAGCCGTCCTCCTGGCTGAACGCCTCGAAGACGTGGGGGAGATAGGCAGGCTCGATCCCTTTCCCGGTGTCATGCACGGTAATCCGCAGGAGCGAGCCGATGGGGGCGAGGCGGACCGTGATCGTACCGCCGCGCGGCGTGAACTTCACCGCGTTCGACAGGAGGTTCCACATGATCTGCTGCAGCCGTCCCTCGTCGCCGAGGATGCTGGGAAGGCGCGGCGGGATGCTGGCCAAGACCTCGATCCCTTTCGCGGCGGCGGCCGGATGGACGGTGGTCATGGCGGCGCGCAGCACGGGGCCGACGTCGACCGGCATCGGCTGGAAGGTCATCTTCCCGGCCACGATGCGCGAGACGTCGAGGACGTCGTCGATGAGCTGGGCCTGGATCTCGGCGCTCCTCTCGATGGCGTGGATGGCCTCGTTGGTCTCGCTCTCCGAGAGGCCGAGCTTGAGCATCCGCGCCCAGCCGAGAACTGCGGTCATCGGAGTGCGCAACTCGTGGGAGAGGGTGGCGAGGAATTGGTCTTTCCTCTGACTCGCATCCTCGAGCGCCTTCTGGGCGAGCTGCTCGTCGGTGATGTCGCGGAACTCGAGGACGGCGGCCCCCCGCTGGTCTTCCCGGTCGAGCGGAGAGAGGGAACAGGAGACGGGAAAGGTCGTCCCGTCCTTCCGGACGAAGACGTCGCGGTGCCTCTTGAGCGGCACCATCCGCTCGCGCGCGTTCCGGATCGGGCAGACCTCCGCGGAATGTCCGCCGGCATCGGGCGAAGCGTGCAGCACGTCGTGGAAGGGCGCCTTCGCGAACTCTTCCAGGGTGTATCCGGTCTCCGCCATCGCGGCCGGGTTCAGGTAGGTGGCGATGCCGCGCTCGTCGAGCATGAGCAGGCACGAGGCGGCGTTCTCGGCGATGGTCCGGATGAGGACATTGGCCCGCTCCAGCTCCTCGGTCCGCAGTTCCAGCGCTTCCTTGGCCGCGACGAGCTCCTGCTCCGCGCGCTGCCGCGCGAGCAGGATGCTCTGTGCGTTCTGGATGGCGACGGAGCGGAGCAGCTCCTCCTCGTCATCCCTTGGCAACGCCCGATCCTCTTGCGGCAACGACACGGATCAGCCGCCTCCCAGCTTTTCGGCCGCCATGGCTGTACCGAGGACGCGCGCGCGGATCTTCGCGAAGGCCGTGTCGCGCGTGGTCGACGTGTCGTCGCTGAACGGCGAGAAGCCGCAGTCGTCGGTCGTCCCGAGCTGCTCGACCGGGATGTACTCGGCCGCCTGCAGGACGCGGTCGCGGACCTCTTCGGGCGTCTCGACGTGCGGGTCGATCGGCGCGACGACGCCGACGAAGACCCGTTGGTCGGGCTTGAGGTACTTGCGGATGATCTTGAGGACGTGCACGCGGTCTTTTTCCCCCGCGAGCGCGATGTAGAAGTTCCCGACCTTGAGCTGGAAGAGGCTGGGAAGGAGCTCCGAGTAGTCGACTTCGGCGCTGTGGGTCGAGTCGCGGTCGCCGCCCGGGCAGGTGTGGACGCCGATCCGGGCCCGCTCCTCGGCGGAGAAGCGCGAGAGGGCCAGGTTGTTCAGGTCGATGAAGCTGTTGAGAAGATCGCCCGTCGGGTCGATCTTGATCGCCAGCCGTCCTTCGGTGAAGTCGATCTGGACTTTGTGCGCTCCTTTGGCGAGGCAACTTCGGATCTCCTTCTCGTGCTCGTCGAGGAGATCGCCGATGAACTGGTCGCGCGAGTAGCCTTCAATCCCTTCGGCGGGGTACATGAGGCTGAGCGCGGAAGGGGAGATCACGGCCTGCTTCACCGGCAGGTGCGCGTAGCGGAGGGCGACGTCGAGGTAGCTGTCCGCCTGGCGCCTGTAGCGGAACGGGCCGGCGGTCAGGCGCGGCATCCGGCGGATGTGGCCTGCCTTGAACGGGATCTTGAAGCCGTCGGGAGCGGTGTTCGGGAGGCCGTGCACGGAGTAGGTCCAGAAGTTGTGGTACTTCCGCTGCTCGCCGTCGGTGATGACCGGGGAGCCGGTGGCCTCGAAGCGGGTGATGGTGTCGCGGATGGCCTCGTCATAGAGCGGGTCGAGCGCAGGATCGTCCGCGTTGCCGTTCGAGACCGCCTCGATCAGAGCAAGCGGCCGGGGAATGCTGCCAATCGGTTCGGTCGGAATCGTGATCATGCGAAGCACCTCGGGTGCTGAAAACCGCCTGTAATGGGGAAATACGACAGGATCGATGCAAGATCGGAACCGTGGGCTCCGCTTCGCGCAGAAATCCGCCGAAAGCCGGCCGACGTAGAGAGCGCTGACTGGAGGTAGTCCGGTGAGCGAACACGTAGCGACGGTGCAGTCTCTCTATGAAGCATTCGGCCGGGGCGACGTCCCGGCGATTCTCGAGCAGTTGTCTGACGACGTCCGCTGGGACGAATGGGCGTCGAACGAAGCGCAGAGCGCCGGCGTGCCGTGGATGCATCCGCGCGTCGGGAAGGAGGGGGCGTTGGAGTTCTTCTCCGTGGTCGGCGCCTTCCAGTTCCACGAGTTCCAGGTCCGCTCGCTGATGGCCGGGGGCAACCAGGTCGTCGCCGAGGTCATCGTCGACGCCACCGTCCCCACCGGCGCGCGGTTCCGCGATGAAGAACTGCATCTGTGGACCTTCGACGAGTCGGGAAAGGTTGCGCGGTTCCGGCATTACATCGACACCGCGAAACACATCGCGGCGGCGCGGGGGTAGGAGCAGGGCCCGCAGCCGCCGAAGGCGGCGAAAGAACTGTAGGCCCGGCCTTCAGGCCGGGTTCAACGGGCGGCCCCCAAGTGAGTCCGCGTAGCGGGCGACAGAAAAGATCGCCCGCACGTTCTCGTCTGTCGCCCGCTACGCGGGCTTGAAAATCCATCCACGCCCAACCCGGCCTAAAGGCCGGGCCTACAGTTCTTTCGCCGCCTTCGGCGGCTGCGACGCGCCCTATTGGCGAGTATCCTGTCCGCCGGGGAACCCAATGGCTGACGGCTGTACGCACATCGAATCCGTCACAGACATCCGGACGGCGCAGAAGCGCGAGTGCGAGGAGTGTGTGAAGATCGGCTCGGGATGGGTGCACCTGCGCACGTGCCAGGCCTGCGGCGGGACGCGCTGCTGCGATTCTTCGCCCAACCGCCACGCGAGCAGGCACGCCCGCTCCAGCGGCCATCCGGTGGTCGTCTCGGCGGAGCCGGGGGAGCGCTGGCTGTACTGTTTTCCCGACGACGTCTTCGCGGAGTACTGAATGAAACCGTGGCCGCAACTGAAGTACGACGACTGGGCCGATACCGCCCAGACGCTGCACATGTGGACGCAGGTGCTCGGCAAGATCCAGATGGCGAAAGCGCCGCCGGTAAATCACTGGTGGCATGTGACGCTCCACGTGAGCTCGCGCGGCCTCGCCACCGCCGCCATTCCGAGCGGCACCGGCACGTTCGAGATCGTGCTCGACTTCGCCGGCCATCGCCTGCGCATCGACACGACCGAAGGAGACGGCCGCGATTTCGCGCTGCGTCCGATGACGGTCGCCGATTTCTATCAGCGGGTCATGACGGCCCTCGGCGAGCTCGGTCTGAGCGTCGAGATCAACACGACGCCGAGCGAGGTGGCGGAACCGATTCCGTTCGAGCAGGACATGAAGCACCGCTCGTACGATCCCGAGGCCGCGGCCCGCTTCTGGCGCGTGCTGGTCGATTCCTGTCATGTCTTCAGCCGCTTTCGTTCCGATTTCCTCGGCAAGGTCAGTCCGGTCCACTTCTTCTGGGGAGCGATGGACCTGGCCATCACCCGCTTCTCCGGCCGCGAAGCGCCGCTGCATCCCGGTGCGCCCGGGCTCCCGCTCCCTGTCGTGCGCGAGGCGTACTCCCACGAAGTCTGCAGCGCCGGCTTCTGGCCGGGAGGCAACGGCTTCGACGCCGCGTTTTACGTGTACGCCTATCCGGAGCCGGCAGGCTTCGCCGAGGCGCGCGTGAAGCCGGCGGAGGCGTTCTACAGCTCCGACCTCCGCGAGTTCCTCCTGCCCTACGAAGCGGTGCGCACCAGCGCGTCGCCGGGCGACACGCTCATGGACTTCCTGCAGTCGACGTATGACGCGGCCGCGGACCTCGGCAAGTGGGACCGCGCGGCGCTGGAGCGGAAAAAGTAGGCTGGGATCGCGATGGCGGCGAAGCGGCGGTTCGACACGGATATCGTCACGGCAATCCGCGACGGGAAGATTCTCGGCATTCGCGCGGGATCGGGACCGCACAAGATCATCGGCATCTGGATGGTGGTGGTCGAAGGACGGGTGTTCGTCCGTTCGTGGACGCTGAAGCCGGGAGGCTGGTACGCCACGTTCGCGAAGGACCCGCACGGCATCATGGCAATCGCCGGCCGCGAGATTCCGGTCCGCGCCGTGCGCACCCGAAGCGAGCGCCTGAAAACCGCGGTCGACCGGGCCTACGCGGAAAAGTACAACACCCGCGCGTCGCTGAAGTACGTCCAGGGCTTCAAGCGACCGACGCGCCGGAATACGACGACGGAACTGGTGCCGCTGTAAAGGGGGTGTCCCCTTCCTGTCATCCTGAGAGGCTGTGCAGGAATTGATTCAAGCGCAGATTCGCATTTCCTTTGTTGGGCTAGATGTCTTTTTCGCGCAAAGCGGATGGTTTCGGCTGGTGACTGACTCGTTTAGGTGACCAAAGATCGCGAGAACTTGCGATTCGGTTCGGGCAACTCGATTCTGCCCGCGTTCGTCCCCACGAACCGCGTCGCGTTTCTAGGCGAGAGCCCAACTGCGTCGCATGTTGTGCGTGATCGCCAGGAGCAGAACAACGGATCGGGCCTTGGCGACGCCTCGCACCAGGAACTGCATCAATCCGTGGCCTCGAGCGTGTGCGTTGGCCAGTTCCGCTGTAGCGCCGCGTTGCTTGTAAACCGTCTTGCCGTACTCACTGGCCATCCGCCTCCGCCAGTCGGCCACAGCGGGAGAGTCGTTGGGTCGAACGTCGGTCGGCTTGTATTTTGCTGGTTCGCGGTACACGAATGGGAGCGATCACGGCCGTTCCGCGGTCGGCCAATGTCTCAACTCCTGCCAGCGTCACGCAGCCCCCGTCTTCGAGCCATTCGGCCGGATCTTTGTCGTAACGCTCGTTGACTTGCTCGGCCAGAGGAACTGTCGTTCGTTGATCAGTCCCATGGTTGTTGACCTCGACCGCTGCGATGACCTTCGTTTTCGTGTCCGTTACGAAGTGAACATTCAACGCCGGCCGGAAGCCGCCATCGGCCATCTTCATCACACGGGCATCCGGATCTGTGGTCGAGCTTCGTGCTTTGGTTTTCTTCTTCCCGTTGTTCGACTTCTTCCGCTTTTCAATCTCCGGCAACTCGGCCAGCGCTTGCTTGATGCGCCGGGCCCGCTCTTCGGCGGCGCGACGCCGCGCGGCGTCGCGCCGTCGTGTGCCAGCCGCCGCGTCCCCGTCGAGCTCTTTCTTGAGAGTTTTCACCTGCTCGCCCGCGATCTTCCGCAACTCCCGCAAGCGCTTGCCGGTCCGGAACGATCCCGCCCCCGCGCTGGCACGAACACGCATGCCGTCCTGCGCAACACGCTCGAGGTTGACCAGCCCTTTGTGCATCAACACCGCCACCGTATCGGTCAACAGAACATCCAGCTCTTCCTCGGACTCACTCCGAAAATCCGATAGCCGGTGATACCCAGGGATCACTCCCCCACAAATCCACTGATACCGCGCATGCATCTCACACAGCCGCGCCACTTCTCGCGCCGAGCCCACTCCGTCCAAGGTCGCCTGAATCCACAGCGCCATCAGAATCTTCGGATCGATGGGTGGGCGCCCGGCTTCGCCCTCCACAGCCTTGATCTTCGAGTAGAACCCTGACAGATCCAGTCCCTCGACAAACGCCCAGACCGATCGCACCTGATCATCGTCACCAACGATCCGATCCAGATCCGTCGAGACCAACCGCAGTTGCGATCGATCCGCTTGCAGCAACCGAGGCTTCGGTGACCGAGAATCGTGCATAAGCTAATTGTAACAATAAAACATCACTATTAACCATGTTCGCGACGATTTCTGCACAGCCTCTGAGCCGCAGGATTGATCCCACGAAGCGAGAGCACGGCGGCGAAGGACCTGGGGGGTGGGGGTGGGATGAGTGTGCATCGCTCCCCCACCCCCCAGGTCCTTCGCCGCCATGCTTGCTGCTCATGGGATCCAGCTGCGGGCTCAGGATGACGGGCGTACGAGGTCACCACCGCGACCGGCGATCGATCTCGATTCGCTCGGCTTCGAATTGCCCGTCGCGCTGCCAGTCGCCGCGGATGACGACGTGGTCGCCGCGGCGCAGGTTGTCGAGGTCGAATCGGCGGCTCCGCTCGAGACGGCGGACGTCGACGGCGATGCTGCGGCCGCGGTCGGATTGCACGACGATGATGTCGCGGCGGTCGTTGATCGACTTGACGGTGCCGCGCAGATGACGGTCGTCCTGGTCGTGGCGGTCGTCTTCATTGCGGAGGAGCGTGATCGACTCGACGTACACCCGTCCGCGCTCGTCGCTGCGGCCGGTGGCGCGGATCACGTCTCCGTTTTCGAGATCGCGGACACGCTTGCGCTGCCGCTCGTTGCGGCTCGACACGTTGACCACGCGCGTGTCGACCGGCGCGAAGAGGCGGTAGTTGCTGCGGTTCACCTGGATCACGAATCCGTTACGTTCGCGGTCGATGTCGGTGATGCGCCCTTCGACGTTGACGGTCCGGAGCCCGTGGCGTCCGTTGTCTGTCCGCCCGCGATGACGCTCATCCGCAAAAAGCGACGGCGCGATGAGGGTGACGACGGTGATGACCAGAGCTGCTAACTTCTTTGTTCCCTTCATTTGAGCCTCCCTGACTCGTTTCATGTTGCAGGGAGATAGCGCAATCGGGACGCCATGCGTACCCCATCCCACCCAAGTGACATAATTTCCCGTTCATCGATGTCCGATCCGGGGACGCTTGCGGGCGGCCGATTCACCATCCAGCGGCGCATAGGGGCCGGGGGGATGGGCGTGGTTTACGAGGCGTGGGACCGGGACCGGAAGCAGACGGTGGCGCTGAAGAAGCTGCTCGGCACCGATGCGGTCGCGATCGTCCGGATCAAGCAGGAGTTCCGCGCGCTCGCCGACGTCGTCCATCCCAATCTCGTCCGCCTCTATGAGCTGATCGGCGAGGAGGACGATTGGTTCTTCACCATGGAGCTGATCGAGGCGGTCGATTTCCTCCACTACGGGCGCGGGCGCCGCGCCCCGATCCCGGACGAAGCGACGACGGAGAAGTCGACGCTGTTCGGCCGGCACGACCGGCCGTTCGAGGAGGAGCCGGCCGCGCAGGTGGAGCCGGACATGGAGAACATCGTCGTCGACTACGACTCGCTGCGGCGCACGCTGCGGCAGCTCGGCGAAGGGGTCGGTGCGCTCCACGATGCCGGCAAGCTGCACCGCGACCTGAAGCCGTCGAACGTGCTGGTCACGCCCGACGAGCGGGTGGTGGTGCTCGACTTCGGCCTGACCACCGACGTCTCGGCGTTCGAGAAGAAGATGACGTTCGGCGGCACGCCCACCTACATGGCGCCCGAGCAGATCGCCGAGCAGCCGGCCACGCCCGCGAGCGACATGTACGCCATCGGGGTGATGCTGTACGAGGCCCTCACCGGCACGCTGCCGTTCAGCGGGAACTTCTACACGATGCTGATGCAGAAGCGCACCACCGATCCGCGCGCGCCGATCGAGCTGGTGGGAAATGTCCCCGATGACCTGAGCCGTCTCTGCGAGGAACTGCTGCGCCGCGATCCGCTGAAACGTCCGGCCGCGCGCGCGCTGGTCTCGCGGGTCACCACACGGCAGTCGCGCGCCGCGGGGCAGGCGATGATGCTGGCCCGCCCGCGCGAGACGCCGTTCATCGGGCGCATCGCCCAGCTCGAAGAGCTCGAAAAAGCGTTCGCCGACAGCGACAGGCACGGTCCGGTGACGGTGATGGTGCGCGGGCAGTCGGGGATGGGGAAGAGCGCGCTGGTCCGCTATTTCCTGCACGAGGTGCAGCGGCGCGACCCGTCGGTGGTGGTCTTCACCGGCCGCTGCTACGAGCAGGAGTCGGTGCCGTACAAGGCGGTCGACAGCCTGATCGACGACCTCGCGCGTTACCTCAAGCGCGTCAGCCCGCTCGAGGCGAAGGCGCTGATGCCGACCGACGCCGCGGCGCTGGCGCGGCTTTTCCCGGTGCTGCAGGAGCTCGACGCCGTCACCAGGGCGCGCCGCCGGCCGCTGGAGATCCGCGACTCGCAGGAGCTGCGCCGCCGCGCCTTCGCCGCGCTGCGGGAGCTGCTCTCGCGGATGAGCGACGAGCATCGCGTGGTGCTCTTTCTCGACGACGTGCAGTGGGGGGATCGCGACAGCGCCGCGCTGCTGGCGGAGCTCCTCCGTCCGCCCGACGCGCCGCCGCTGCTGGTCGTCGCGGCCCATCGCTCCGAGGAGGCGGAAGCGAGTCCGCTGCTGGCGGAGCTCCGGAAGATCCGGGAGAACGAGGAGACCGCGCTCGGCGACATGCGCGAGGTGGCGCTCGGGGAGCTGACCGACCACGAGGCCCACGAGCTCGCGCGGGCGCTGCTGCACGACTCGACCGGTGTCGACCGCGCGGACGCCATCGCGCGCGAGGCGGGCGGAAGCCCGTTCTTCATCGTCGAGCTGTCGCGTTTCTCGGAGTCGACCGGCTTGATGGCCGGCGAGCATGGGCCGGGGGCGGGGGCGCTCGATAACGTCATCCGCTCGCGCATCTCGTTTCTCCCTGTGGGAGGGCGCGACCTGCTGGAGATCGTGGCGGTGGCCGGGCGGCCGATCGTCGCGACGGCGGCAAATACGGCGGCGAACCTGAATCGCGACGACCAGGCGATGCTGGCGCGGTTGCGCGCCGATCACCTGCTGCGGACGCGCGTCCGCGGCGGGCGCGATGAGGTCGACACGTACCACGACCGGATCCGGGAGGCGATCCTCTCGGGGATGCCGGTCGACCGGCGGCGCGCGCATCACCGAACCATCGCCGAGACGCTGGAGGCCGAAGGGACGCACGACGCCGAGGTGCTGGCGGTGCACTTCCTGGGTGCGGGGGAAGAGGCGCGCGCGGCGGCATACGCGCTGGAAGCGGCGGAGCGGGCGGCGAAGATGCTTGCCTTCGAGAACGCCGCGCATTTCTACCAGATGGCGCTCGCGCTGCACGCCGGCACGCAGCCGGAGCTGCTGACCAGGCTCGCCGACGCGCTGGCGAACGGCGGGCGCGGCCCCGAGGCGGCCTGGTATTACATCGAGGCGGCGGAGCAGACGGGCGACGGCGACGCGGTGGAGCTGCGCCGCAAGGCGATGGAATGCCTGCTCCGCGCCGGCCATGTCGATGCCGGATTGCGGCTGATCCGCACTGTACTGAACGCGGTCGGGCTGGAGCTGCCGAAGACGCCGAAGCACGCCGTGGCCGGCATCATCGTGGGGAGACTGCGGCTCCTGCTGCGGGGCCTGAACGTCAAGGAGCGGCCGGCCCAGGCCGTGCCGCCGCGCGAGCTGATGCGCATCGACGTCTGCTGGGGCGTGATCACCGGCTTCGCCCGCATCGACAACATCCGCTCCGTCTACTTTCAGCCGATCCACCTGCGCCTGGCGCTGGAAGCGGGTGAGCCGTATCGCGTGGCCCGGGCGCTGGCGGCCGAGGCGGCCTTCTCCGCGACGCGCGGGGAGAAGGCGAGCCGGAGGACGGAGCGGCTGATGTCGCGCGCGGAACGGAGTGCGCGGGCCAGCAACGAGCCGCACGCGCTGGGGCTGGCGGTGCTGGCGCGTGCGATGGACAGTTACTACCACGGGCTCTTCCGCGACGCGGTGCAGAAGGCCGACGAGGCCGAGGCGATTTTCCGCGAGCGCTGCACGAACGTGTCGTGGGAGATCAGTACGAGCGTCAACTACTCGCTCTGCTCGCTGATGTACCTCGGCGAGCTGCCCCAGCTCGCGCAGCGCGTGCCGCAGCGGTTGCGCGAGGCCGAGGATCACGGCGATCTGTACGCGGGGCTCGACCCGGTCTGCCGTCCCGGCATCGTCTGGCTGGCGGCGGACGATCCCGACGCGGCCCGCCGCGCGGTGCGGCAGGTGATGGACCGCTGGTCGCTGCAGGGCTTCCACTTCCAGCATTACCTGGAGATGTTTGCGGAGAACCAGACGGACCTCTATCTCGGGAACTGGGCCTCCGCTTGGCGTCGCGCCGACGAGCGCTGGCCGCGAATGAAGTCGGCGTTTCTGCTGCGCATCCCGTTCGTGAAGCTGGAGGCGCTGCATCTCACGGGACGCTGTGCGCTGGCCGCTGCGATGGGTGGGAAGGACGCGGCGCTGATCGACCGCGCCGAGCGGAATGCACGTGCGATCGAGAAGGAGAGGACGATCTGGGCGCTGCCGTTCGCTCTCGCGCTACGAGCGGGAGCGGCGGCGTTGCGCGGTGATTCCGAACGGGCGATCGATCTCCTCGGCACCGCGTCGCGCGGGTTCGAGAAGTCGGAAATGATGTTGTATGCGAAGGCTGCCGAGTATCGGCGGGGTGTGTTGACGGGTGGGGCGGGTGGGGCGGCAATCGCGTCGAGCGCGGAGGAGTGGATGCGCGAGCGCGGGGTGAAGAATGTGACGAGGCTGGCGGGGGTGTTGGTGCCGGGGTTTTAGTTGATGCCAAATGGCGGCTCACGCCCTGGGAACCGGCGACACGCAAGGGAAGCCGCGGAGCGGCGAAAGAACGCGCTTCGCCGCTCCTGCTCCTGGGAGCTACGTCGTCGTCGCCGAGGTGGCGGTGGTGACCGTGGTCGCGGTCGTGCCGGTGGTCATCGAGGTATCGGTCGGCAGGGCGGTGCCGCCGGTGTCGGTGATGTCCTCGGCCTGTTTCTCGGCCGGGTCTTCGCGCATGCCCTGCGCTTCGCCCTTGTCTTCCAGGCGTTCCTCAGTGGCGTTTTCAGATGGACTGTCGCAGGCGATGGCGAACAGGCCCACGACCAGTACGAGCAGAATGGCCAGTGTTTTCTTCATGAATGACTCCTCCGGCGGCGGGGGAGTGCAACGGACGGTCCAGCGGCTTCAACCGGATCGTCAGTCGACGAGCTGCTTCTTCGCAGCGGCGTTGCTGTCCGCGGTCGGCAGGGGGACGACGGCCGCATTCTGCGTCGCTGCCGGGTATTCGTAGAGATCGGGCCGCGCGCCGGGGTGTTTCTTGAGCCACTTCTTCGCATAGAGATCGCGGTCGGCGGCTTCGAGCAACTGGTCGAGCGTGGCGTTCGGGATGAGCAGCGAGTGGGCGACGCCGCTCGTCACTTTCATCGTGAACATCACTTCGCCGCTGGTCCACTGCAGCGACTCGACCTCCGCCGTGAGGCGGTCGGCCGCACCGGTGAGGTCTTCGAGCGGAAGATCGCGGACGAGCAGCACGAACTCGTCGCCGCCATAGCGGGCGATCAGGTCGTGGGACCGGGTCCGGCTGAGGAACAGGGCGCCGATGTCGCGAAGGATGCGGTCGCCGGTGAGGTGGCCGAAGGTGTCGTTGACCGGCTTGAAGTCGTCGAGGTCGAGCAGGGCCACGCCGATCGTTCGCCCCTCGGCCAGGCTGCGCGCCGCCTCGTCGATCAGCGTGCGCCGCGTGGCCACGCCGGTCAGCTCATCGCGGGTTGCCAGCGCCTGCCACTCGTTCGCGGCCGCGGAGATCTGGCGGTTGCGGGCGAGCATCCGTTTCGCGGCGATGGCTTTGGCCATCACTTCGACCTCCGTGCAGCTCTTGGTCAGGAAGTCGTCGTAGCCGGTGGTCAGCGCGCTCACCTTCGAGTCGAGGTCGTCGTAAGCGGTGAGCATGACCGTGTACTGGTTCGCGAGCTGCGGGGTCTCCCGGATCTCGCGAATGAGGTCGATCCCGTTCATGCGCGGCATGTCGTAATCCGAGATGACCAGGTCGAAGGCCGACACGCGCAGAATTTCGAGCGCGTCGACGCCGTCGAGTGCCACCTCGACCGCGAAGCCGAGGCGCCGCATCAGCAGCGCCAGCCAGGCGCGGAAGTTCGGATCGTCGTCGACGATCAGCACGCGGACGGAGGGAGTCTCCGGTGAGGGATCACCATCTCCGTGGCGACGGCGGGTTGCGGAAGTCAGCATCGGACTACGTGGTCGCGATCTCGGATTCAAAACGCGGACCACGGCAGGGGTTACTGGTGACCAGTCACTCCTGTGCGATCGTACGCTCACACTGCCCGGAAACCGAGCGCGTCCGGAGGAAGATTTTCCTGGTTGCGGTCGAGGCGGGTGATGACCCATTGCCCGCCACGGCGCTCGATCTCCACGATCACCGAGGCCCACATCGAGTCGGTGAGGTTCTCGGCCCAGCGGAAGCGGAGGCCCGGCCACTGCTCCGGCGGGACGCCGTCGCCGCGGAGTTTCTCCTCCGCCATCTCGATCAGTTCCGGGCCGCCTTTGTGATCGCAGGGCATGTGCGGCGGATCATAAACCTCCCTGCAAAGGGCGCAATGTATGATCCGCCGCCATGAAGGACATCCATTCGTTTTCGCGGCCCGAAGAGGCCGTGGTTCGTCATCTGGCGCTCGACCTCGACATCGATTTCGAGCGGCAGCGGCTGGCCGGCAGCGCGACCCTGAACATCGACGTACAGGACGGCGCCCGCGAGCTCGTGCTCGACACGAACGGCCTGATGGTCGACCGGGTCACGCTCGACGACGGCAGCGAGGCCACGTTTTTCATGGGCGACGCGAAGCAGCACCTCGGCC
>Ga0190275_10000584_pt1 | contig 30894 bp, 23 predicted proteins | sample Popmic550T_FD_133745 | JGI IMG/M metagenome (GOLD analysis project Ga0190275, IMG submission 133745) | Populus adjacent soil microbial communities from riparian zone of Yellowstone River, Montana, USA - 550 T | ecosystem: Environmental > Terrestrial > Soil > Riparian zone > Trees stand | place...
GGCATGGGCGAGCAGCTCGGCCGGCTTCTCCTTGCCGGTGATGGGGCGGGGATCCGCCTTGCGCGCTCCTGAGTAGGCGGCGCGAAGAGACTTCTTGGGGTTCGAGGTCTTGGCCATGGCGCGCGGCTATAGCACCCACCGCGCGCGGTGGGGAGCATGCTTCGCTACCGGCGGCCGCCCGCCTTGGGCTTGGGCGCCGGCTCGGGCGCGCCCAGGACGCGCTCGCGGACCTGCTCGGCAGAGAGGTGCTGGGTGTCGGCGACGATGCAGGAGACGTACGCCAGCTCGGCCAACGCCCGCCGGGCCCGCTCGCGCACCGCCGCATCCTCGGAGCTCAACAGCTCGGAGGCCGCCGCCACGTAGCTGCTGGCGAGCGACTCGAAGAGATAGACCCGGTTCTCGATGGTGTCGTCCGTCTTGGCCATAGGTGTCGAGGACTCTACGCGCAGGGAGCCGGGCGCGGCGAGAGGCTCGGGGCCCGCAGTTCAATCATGGCCAGTCGGCACCCAGGCATGCGCTCCAGGCCGGGCTTCGGGTAGATAAGAAGGGCGGGAGCCCTTCCCTTCTCCCCGAGCCCTGGAGGCTGCCGTGATCGACCTGCACTCCCACACCACCGCGAGCGATGGACAGCACTCTCCCGAGGAGCTGCTGAGCCTGGCCGCCTCGGCGGGGGTGACGGTGCTGGCGGTGACGGACCACGACACCGTGGCCGGGCTGGCGGCCGCAACGGAAGCGGCACGGGCCCGGGGCATGGAGCTGATACCGGGAATCGAGCTGTCCACCTTCGTGCTGGGGCGGGAGGCCCACATCCTCGGGCACTTCCTGCGGCTGGAGGATCCGGACATCGCCCGGTTCGCGGACACGCTGCGCACCGAGCGCAAGCAGCGGATGGAGCAGATGGTGGAGAAGATGCGCAAGCTGGGCTTCCCGGTGCGGATGGAGGACGTGTACGCGATCGCGGAGAAGGCGCACCTGGGCCGGCCGCACCTGGCGCGGGTGCTGGTGGAGAAGGGCTGGTGCGTGGACACGAAGGAGGCGTTCGACCGGTTCCTCGGGGATGGACGCCCGGCCTGGGTGGAGCGCTACCGGCTGGAGGGGGCGGACGCCATCCGGCTCATCCGGAACGCGGGCGGCACGGCCACCCTCGCCCACCCAGGCACCTCGAAGATGAACCGGATGGAGATCCAGACGCTGGCGAAGGCAGGCCTGGCGGGGCTGGAGGTATACCACTCGGACCACAACCCGAGCGTGCGGGAGAAGTACCTGGCGCTGGCGAAGGAGTTCGATCTGGTGCCCACCGCTGGCAGCGACTTCCACGGTGAGAAGGTGGCACCCGGGCGCCACCTGGGCACGGCCTCCATGCCTCCAGAGTTGTTCGCGAAGCTGCGCGCCCGAGCCGTCTCTCTCTGAGAGCGTATACCTCCAAGGGGTACAGCCTTCCGCCTCATCCCAATGTCTCGTTCAGCGGGAGCACCACCGTGAAGGTGGCTCCTCCGCCAGCCGTGCGCGTGAGACGGATGCTGCCGGCGTGTGCTTCCGCGATGTGGCGAGCGATCCACAAGCCCAGCCCGAACCCGCCATAATTTTTCTCGGAAACGGCGCGCTCGAAGCGTCCGAAGATGCGCTCCTGGTCCTCCGGACCGATGCCGACGCCGTGATCCATCACCGTGATGGAGGCATGGTCCGAGTCCCGCATCACAGCCACCTCAACGGGCTTTCCCGCCCCGAACTTGAGTGCGTTGTCGAGGAGGCTTTCGATGAGCTGGTGCAGCCTCGCTCGGTCGCAGTGTCCAATGACCGGCGAGGGAGCATTCAAGGTAAGGACGCAACCGGCGTGGAGGGCCTTGTCCCGCTCCTGTTCCACGACGTCGGTCGCGACCGCCGACAAGTCTACTTCCTGCCGTGCGAGCTTCAGGCGGCCGGTGACGAGCTCTGACACGTCAAGCAGCCGCTCTACCAGGCGCGCCAGGCGGTGCAGCTGTCTCTGCGTCGTTTGCGCCTTCAGCCCGATCGCTTCCAGCGAAGCCTCGGCACGGCCTTCGCTGCCCAGGCTTCGGACCAGGGACTGGACGTTGAGCGACAGGGCGCTCACGGGCGTGCGCAGCTCGTGGCTGACGAGAGCGAGAAACTCGTCTCGCACCCGCACGGACTCGCGCAGTACCTTCTTCTCGAGCTCGTTGCGGATCACCTCCCGGCGCACGCGAGCCATGTCGAGCTGGGTGCGCACCCGGACCATGAGCTCGCGAGCAGAGAAGGGCTTCACCAGGTAGTCATCTGCTCCGCTCTGTAAGCCCTCCACCGTGGGCTCATCGCCCGCCCGTGCGGAGAGCAGGATGATGGGGATGGCGCGCGTGTCCTTGTCTGCGCGCAGGGCGCGCACAAGGCCAAAGCCGTCCAACCCCGGCATCATCACATCGGAGAGGACCAGGTCCGGCGGCTGGGCGCGCGCCCGCTCGAGCGCATCTTTCCCGTTCGTGGCTGTCTCGACGTGGGGGAAGACTCGCCCGAGCAACCCTGCGACGTAGGTGCGTAGGTCGGCGTTGTCGTCGACGAGGAGGATGCGGGAGCGCGCGATTTCCTCAGGCACACCCAGCGTCGGGTCATCGGACGCTCCGGCACTGGGTGTGTCCGTGCCCGTGGCATCCACGGACCAGCGCTGCGCCTCCTCAACGAAGGGCGCGGCCCCCGCGGCGAAAGAGCCTGGCCGGGGCGTGTGCTCGATTCGCTCTGGGGGCAGGTGAGCCGAACCGCGCGGCAGCCTCAGGGTGAAGGTCGTGCCCTCACCGAGCTTGCTCTCCACCGAGATGCTGCCGCCGTGAAGCTTCACCAACTCCTGCACCAGGGCAAGGCCGATGCCCGTGCCCTCGTGGCTTCGTCCCTGGGTGACACGGACGCGGTAGAAGCGCTCGAAGACGCGCGGAAGCTCTTCTTCGGGAATCCCCACTCCCGTGTCCTGAACGGTGAGGACAGCCTTGTCGTCCTGCCACCTGAGGCCAACACGGATCTCACCTTCATAGGTGTACTTCACCGCATTCGAGAGCAGGTTCAAGACAACCTTCTCCCACATGTCCGGGTCGACGTAGATGGGCTCGGGCAGGGGTGGGCAGTCCACCACCAGCCTCAAGCCCGCGCTCTCCACCGCAGATTGAAAGGCGCTCGCGAGGTTGCGAGTCATGGAGGAAAGGTCCGTCGGCACGTAGTGGGCCTGGGCCCGGCCCGCCTCCATCCGCGAGAAGTCGAGCAGCGTGTTGACCATCTTGTAGAGCCGCAGGGCATTGCGGCGGACCAGGTCGAGCTTCTCTCCTTCCAATGATTTTTCCGTCTTGGACAGCGCGTCCTCGATGGGGCCGAGAATGAGCGTGAGCGGAGTCCTGAACTCGTGGCTCACATTGCTGAAGAATGCAGTCTTCGCCTGGTCAAGCAGGGCCAGCTCCTCTGCCCGCTGCTTCTCCTGTTCATAGGCGCGGGCACTGGAGATGCTGGCGGCGAGCTGCCGCGCCAGAAGCTGCAGGAAGCTGCGGTACTCGTCGTCCAGCGCAACAAGTGGACTCAGGCCCGCCACAAGCACTCCCGTGGCCGCGGTATCCGCGCCCATTGGCACAGGAAGAACGAGGGCGCGCGTCGCTGGCTCGGCCCAAGGGCCGCCGGGAAGGCGCCCAAACTTCAAGTGGAGGTCTTCGACCAACGCCTCCTGCCCCAGACTGGCAACGTCGGCGAGCGGCCATGAGCGGGGGTCGCCGAGGCTCTGCTCGAGGGGGGCCGCGGGTGCTCCGCGTGCAAGGCCGGCGCAGCTCACCAGGTACGCCTTCTCTGCCTTGACGACGTAGAGAAGCGCGAAAGGTAGATCGTTGCCGGCCTGCGCAAGGACTTCTTCCAGAGAGCGGAAGACCTCTTCGACTTTCTTATTGAGCGCCGCCCGAATGGACAGCTCTCGGAGTATCCCCAGCCGGCGGTCACCGACCACCTGGCGCGTCGTCTCGCTCGCGATGGCGAAGAGGCCCGCGATGTCCCCCGTCTCACCGATGGTCGGGTTGTAGGACCAGGTGAAGTAAGCCTCTTCTCTCAAACCGCCAGGCCGCCGCTGGAAATTGACGTTCCCGTTCTGGATAAACAGCGGCTCTCCCGTCTCCAGAACGCGCTTCATCAAGGGGCCGAGGAGCGCCCACTCCTCGGCAAGCGCCTCGTGCCCGCGCGCGCCCATGGTCTGGGGATGCTTCGCCCCCAGGATGGGACGGAACGGATCGTTGTAAAGCATGCGGAGCTCGGGGCCCCAGAAGAGAATGATGGGGTAAGGGGAGCGGAGCATCGTGCTGACGGACGTCCGCAGGGATTGGGGCCAGCCTTCGACCGGTCCCAGCGAGCTCTTGGACCAGTCCATGGAGCGCATCAGCGCCCCCATCTCGCCGCCACCTTGAATGAAGCTCTCCTCGGCGCCCGGCCGCGGGAGTGCTTGGCGGTGTGCTGGCGAGACCGCACCCGCCTTCTGTCCGGCTGGAAGCGAGAACGAGAAGGTGCTGCCTGCGCCGGAGGTGCGCTCGAGCCGGATCTGCCCTCCGTGGCTCTCCACGATGCCCTTGGCGATGGAGAGGCCCAGGCCATGTCCCTCGCGCTTGTGCTGAGCCCCGTGCCAGTAACGGTCGAAGATGTGCGGTTGCGCTGCGAGGGGGATCCCCGGGCCGGTGTCCGCTACGCTGAGGCGGATATCCTCGGTCCCCGCCTCGGCCTCAGCCCGCAGGCGGATGCGGCCCCCAGGGGGCGTGAATTTGATCGCGTTGGAGAGCAGATTTCCGAGCGCTTGAAGGATTCGTTCCTTGTCGCACCACAGGATGAGTCCTGGCTCCACATCGAAGGTGAGTTGCAAGCCTTTCTCGGCCGCTTGAGGCTCAAATAATTCTCGGGCATCGCGGACGAGCTCCTCTAGGCTCTGCGGGCGGGCCTCGATGGAGAGAGTTCCGGCATCAATGCTCGCCAAATCGAGCAGGTCATCGATAAGCCGGTTCATCCGGTCGGCTGAACGTCGAATCGTGTCCGCCTGCTTGCGCACGCGGGCGAGCAGGTCACCCTCCGAGGAAAGTCGCCGGAGGAGCTCGGCGGCTGTGCGAATGGCGGTGAGCGGCGAGCGCAAGTCGTGGCTGACGACGGCGAGCATCTCCTCGCGAAGACGCGTGGCGCGGCGGGACTCCTCGAGAAAACGCAGGGTGTCCTCCGCGTGGGCGCGTTCCGAGCGGACCGCCGCCTGGCGCAGTTGCGAGACCGTGAGCAGCGCGGTGACGCGCGCCAGGAGCTCCTTCGCGGAGAAGGGCTTGACGAGGTACTCATCCGCGCCGCTGTTCAGCCCCTGGATGGTGGCCTCCTCGCCTGCACGTGCAGACAGGAGCAGGATGGGAATGGTGCGGGTGCGGCCGTCCGCGCGCAGGGCTTGAACCAGCTCCAGGCCGTTCACCCCTGGCATCATCACGTCGGAGATGACGAGGCTGGGAGGATTCGCACGCGCGGCGGCGAGGGCCCGTGCGCCATCGCTCACCGACTCCACGCTCCAGTGCGGCGACAGGAGGCGTGAGAGGTAGGTTCGCATGTCGGCGTTGTCGTCCGCCAACAAGATACGGGCTTCGGAACGGGTGGTGGACAGCGCCGCGGTGGGAGTCGGCACCGCAGACGAAATGGCCGCAGGAGCCTCGACTTCATTCCAGTGGGCGACCTCCGCAAGGAACGAGCTGGGCCCGCTCCCAGTGGGGGTGAGCGTCCGGGAAGCCCCAATGTGCTCTTGGGGCAAGTGCCCAGAGCCAGTCGGGAGGCTCACCGTGAAGGTGCTTCCCTTTTCGAGGACACTCTTCACCGTCACCCTCCCGCCGTGCAGCTTCACCAGCTCCTGCACCAGCGCGAGCCCGATGCCCGTGCCCTCATGGCTGCGCCCTCGCGCCCCCTCGACTCGGTGGAAGCGCTCGAAGATGCGGGGCAGCTCCTCCTCCGGCAAGCCGGTTCCAGTATCCTGAACGGTGAGCTCCACGTGACCGCCGAGCCACCTCAGCGCGATGCGAACTTCACCCTGGAGGGTGAACTTCAAGGCGTTGGAGAGGAGGTTCAAGACAACCTTCTCCCACATGGCCGGGTCCACGTAGACGGCCTCGGGGAGGGCTGGGCAGTCGACCACCAGCGCGAGACCGGCGGCCGCTATCGCTGAGTCGAAGTTGCTTGCGAGCTCGATCGTGAGGGAGGACAGGTCTGTCGGGACGAAGCAAGCCTGGGCGCGCCCGGCCTCCAGGCGGGCAAAGTCGAGCAGCGTGTTGACGAGCTTCCGCAGGCGCAGGCCGTTGCGGCGCACCACTTCCTGCCGTTCCCGCTGCTTTGGGAGGAGGGGATGTTCGGTGTCCGCCAGGCCATCCTCGACAGGCCCGAGCATCAATGAGAGCGGGGTGCGGAGCTCGTGGCTCACGTTGTTGAAGAAAGCTGTCTTGGTGCGGTCAATCTCAGCCAGTGCTTCAGCCCGTTTCTTTTCCTCCTCGTAGGCACGAGCGTTGCTGACGGCTGTGGCGATGTGGTCAGCCACCAACCCCAGGAATCCACGGTAATCGTCGTCGGGGGCGCGCCTTGCGCTCAAGCCCGCGACGAGAAAGCCATAGAGGCGCTCAGCGCCCGGACGGGAAATGGGTAATACCAAGGCCGAGTGAGGAGCCTCCGGCCAGTTGCCGCTGGGAGGCTCAGCGAAGCGGGCGCGCACATCCGGGACGAGTTGGGGGCTCTGGGTTGCGGCCGCACTCGCGAAGGGCCACAGCGGGTTTGCCTGACCTGCGCCGAAGAGCGAGACGGCGGCGGCTGTATCCGTCCCCCAGCCGGCCGTCGCCACCAGCTCGGACCGCTCGCCGGCGTCACTCATCCGATACAGCAAGGCGAAGGGAACATCGAAAACGTTGCCCTCCAGCGCCTGGGCCGCCTCTCGCCACGCATCTTGTTCCCGCTTCACCGTTCCCACGCGCGCCGCAAGATCTCTCAGCGTCCGCAGCCGTCGTTCACCGAGCACTCGGCCAGTAGTTTCGGTGACGGTGACATGAACACCTCCGACGCCACCACTCTCGTCTCGTATCGGGCTGTACGAAAAGGTGAAGTAGCACTCTTCGAGATAGCCATTGCGGTCAAGAGGTAGCATCCAGTCTTCGGAGCCCACCGCCGTCCCGTGTCTCACTCCCTCGAACATCGGGCCGATGATGTGCCAGCTCTCCGCGAACGTAGCCTGGGCGCTGCGTCCCATGGCGGCAGGATGCTTTGTCGAGCCAAGAATAGGCCGGTACCCATCGTTGTAGAACTGGACGAACTGGGGACCCCACGCGATGTACATAGGAAAGCGCGATTCGAGCAGGATGCTGACCGCCGTGCGCAGAGACTGAGGCCAGGTTTCCAGCGGCCCTACGGGAGTCTTCGCCCAGTCGATGGAGCGCATGAGGGCGCCCATCTCGCCCCCGCCGACGAGCACCGCCGCAGCCTCGCGCTGAGGCGCGCTCGGCAACTCGGTGGTGGAAGAGGACCTGTTCGCCGTTTCGTGAGGAGCGGTCGAGTTGCTCATTCAAGCAATCGATACCACACACCCGTTGCACGGGTGGACAGAGCAGCTTCTGTCTAGAGCGCGCTCGGCTGAGTGCCTCCGGTGGCTGTCCGGAAGCCTCTGGCACCTCTCAGCTCCGAAGCCCTTCTGGAGTGACTTTTCCCACATCCTCCTGCCTGACTGCCTACCAGCTAACAACCGCACGTGGGCTCGGAGGATTCGTACGTAAAAAGTTCCTGATGGGATTCCGCTTCTGAACGGCGCTACACACTCTTTTTCGCGGAAAAGAACTGTGAACGCGCCCGGAAATATGGGTGAGCGGCCGCCCCCGAAGGCCACCATCCTCAACGTCAACGATCACCCCGCGACCCTCTACATGGTCAGCCACATGCTCCGCATGGCCGGCTACCAGGTGCTAGAGGCCACGAACGGCAGGCTGGCCCTCTCCATTGCTGCCGGCCGGCCGGATCTCGTGCTGCTCGACGTCCACCTGCCGGACATCGACGGCTACGAGGTCTGCCGGCGCCTCCGCGCCAACGAGGAGACCCAGGATCTGCTCATTGCCCACCTCTCGGCCGTCTCCGTCCAGCGCGAGGACCGCATCCGTGGGCTGGCCCACGGCGCGGACGCATACTGGACCACCCCCATGGAGGAGGAGGAGCTGCTCTCCAACATCGAGGCGCTCCTGCGGCTCCAGGCCCGCGCCCAGGGCGCCATCCGCGAGCGAGACGAGTTCCTCTCTGTCGCCGCGCACGAGCTGAGGACGCCCCTCACCGCGCTCCGCCTCCACCTCGAGCGCACCCTCTACCTCACCCACCGCGGCACCGCCGAGACGCTCCCCAAGTCCACCGTCGAGAAGAGCCTGACGCCCGCTCTGCGCCAGATCGACCGGCTGCAGAAGCTCCTGGACGCGCTGCTCGACGTGTCCCGCGTCACCGGTCACCGGCTCCGGCTGGACGTGAGCGCGGTGGACCTGGTGGAGATCGTGGCGGAGCTGGGTCTGCGCCTCGACGCCCAGGCGCGCACCGTGGGGGTGGAGCTCCAGCTCGAGCTGCCCCCCGAGCCCATCATCCTCTTCGGAGACCGGCTGCGCCTGGAGCAGGTGATCACCAACCTGGTGACCAACGCCATCAAGTATGGCGGCGGCCGGCCCGTGGACATCCGCGTGGAGGAGCAGCCCGACCAGGCCGCGATCCGGGTGCGGGACTACGGGATCGGGATCGCCCCGGAGGATCAGGCTCGCATCTTCGACCGCTTCGAGCGAGCAACCCCGACCCGGCAGTCCGAGAGCCTCGGGCTGGGCCTCTACATCGCCAAGGAGATCGTCACGGCGCACGGTGGCACCCTCACGGTCACCAGTGAACCTGGCCGGGGCGCCACCTTCCAGGTGCTCCTGCCCCTGCGCCGGACGGAGCGTTACTGAAGCATCCAAGGAGGGAGTGTGTCGTCTCAAGAGAAGGAGGCTGGCCTCGGTGAGCAGGACCGAAAGACGGGCCAGGAGCGGTTGATCACAGCAGTTCCCCGGCTGGACTTCATCACCAAGGGCGGCCTGCTGAAGGGGGCCTCCTATGCGGTGCTGGGCCCCCCCAGCTCGGGCAAGACGGTGCTGGCCAACCAGATCGCCTTCAACCATGTCAAGCAAGGGGGCCGCGCCCTCTACGTGACGCTCCTGACGGAGGCCCACGCCCGCATGCTGGCGAACCTCGAGGAGATGACCTTCTTCGACCGGAGCGTCATCCCCGACAAGCTCCACTATGTCAGCGGCTACTCCGAGCTCGAGAAGGAGGGCCTCAAGGGCCTGCTGGATATGGTGCGGCGCACCGCCCAGCGCCACCAGGCCACCTTGCTCATCATCGACGGCATGGACGCGGCCAGGGAGTTCGCCCGGTCGGACCTGTCCTTCAAGCGCTTCCTGCAGGATCTGCAGGCCTTCGTGAACATCCTCGGCTGCACCACCCTCCTCCTCGCGCCGCACCGTGAGGGAGAGGTCCACCCGGAGAACACCGCCGTGGATGGCGTCTTCGAGCTGTCCCTCTGGCTCTCCGGGCCCCGTGCGGTGCGCGAGCTCGTCGCGCTGAAGTTCCGGGGCAGCGACTCGCTCCTGGGCCGGCACGAGGTGGAGATCTCCCAGAGGGGGATCGTGATCCACCCACGGACCGAGGTGCAGTTCGCCAACCCGGAGGAGCAGGGCCGCGAGGACCGCGTCCGGATGGCCTTCGGGATCTCCCGCCTGGACGAGTCGCTACGGGGAGGACTGCTGTCCGGCTCCACCACCATGCTCATGGGCGCGCCCGGGACGGGGAAGACGCTGCTGGGGCTCCACTTCCTCCTCCAGGGCGCTCGCGAGGGGCAGCCCGGGGTCTACTTCGGCTTCTACGAGACGCCTCCCCGCCTGATGGAGAAGGCCGCTGGCGTGGGGATGAAGGATCTCACTTCGAGAGCGCGGAGAACATCCTCACGGGCCACGCCCGCGTGCGGAACGGCCAGAAGAAGGACAAGGACAATAACGAATCCTTGCTCAGGCGTCCGCCTGCGAGGCGGGAGAAGAAGGCCAAGAAGGGTGGCTTGCTGCGACGGAGGCGCTCATGAAGACCGTGCTCATCGTCGATGACGAGCTGGACATCGTGGACGCGGTGAAGGCCATCCTCGAGGAGGAGCGCTACCGGGTCGTCACCTGTGGCAACGGACGCGAGGCGCTCAAGTGCCTGCAGGAGAGCAAGCCGGACCTGGCCATCCTGGACATCATGATGCCGGTGATGAACGGCTACGAGACGCTCAAGGCCATCCGCCAGCGGCCCGACTTCGAGGCGCTCCCCATCCTCATCATGAGCGCCATCCCGCCCAAGGTGAAGCCCCAGGAGTACACGTGGGCCGGGTACCTCAAGAAGCCCTTCTCCCTGCGCGAGCTGCTCAAGCAGGTGCACTCGCTGGCGCCCAAGGATCAGGACCAGGAGGAGCCAGCGTAGAGCAGGCCGCTAGTCTCGGGCGACCTTGAAGCGGCCGGTGACGGCGGTGAGCCCCTCGGCCACCGCCTGCAGATCCTGGGCGATCCGGGTGGTGCGGCCCGTGGCGTCCACGCCCTGCTTCACCAGCTCGGCCACGTTGCGCGCGCCCTGCACGGCCTGCTCGCTGGACTGGCGCTGCTGGCGCGTGGCGATGGTGATCTGCCGCGCCGCCTCACTGGTGCCGCGCGCCAGCTCGACGATGCGCTCGAACACGGAGGAGGCCTGCTCGGCCACCTCCACGCCTCGATCCGAGGTGGCCATGCCCACGCGGGCCTTGCTGGCGGCCTCCTCGCCGGAGTCCTGCACCTTCTCGACGATGCGGGCGATGTCGCGCGCCGAGGCGGACACGTTCTCCGCCAGCTTGCGCATCTCCGCGGCCACCAGCGAGAAGCCCCGCCCCACCTCGCCGGCCTTGGTGCCCTCCAGCGCCGCGTTGAGCGCCAGCAGATCCGAGCGCTCCGCCACCTGGTTGATCACCTGGGCGATCTTCGACACCTGCTGCAGATCCTGGTTCAGCCCAACAATGGCCTCGGCCACGCCCTTGGCCTCGATGCGGATGTCGTTGATGCCGGCCACCACCTGCGCCACCACGGCCATGGCCTCGGCCACCGCCTCGTGGGTGCGGCGCGCGCTGGACTCCACCACCTCCGTGGAGCTGGAGATCTGCTCGGCGGTGCGGCTCAGCTCCTCGAACGTCGCGGCGATCTGCTGCGCGTAGGCCGCCTGCTGGCTGATGACGTGCTCCTGATCGGCCGAGGCGCCCGTGAGCCCGCGCGAGGCGCTGGAGAGCTGCTCCGTGCGGGACACCAGCTCCGCCACCGTGCCACGCAGCGTGCTCAGCATCTTGCCGAACGACTGCGCCATGAGCCTCACCTCGCCCGCGGCCGTCGTCACCTCGAGATGGCTGCGGGAGACATCTCCCTGGGCCACCTCGATGGCGGCCTCGGTCATCCGGGAGACGGGCTCGGTGATGGCGCGGCCGATGAAGAAGGCCAGCACCAGGCCGATCAACGCGGCGCCCAGGTAGACGGCCAAGCCCGGCATCGTGAAGGAGTGCACCTCATGGCGCACAATCGAGGCATCCAGGCCCACCAGGTAGCTGCGTCCCTCCGGCAGCCCGCAGCGCACCAGCAGGGTGCCCTCGATGTGAGCGTCCACGCAGCCCTCGGCGCTCTTCACCGAAGTGCTCCCTGGAGGCAAGGTGCCGTGCTGTTGCAGCGTGTCATTGCCAGGCTCGAGCACAGCCTGGCCGGAGACGACTCCGCCCTTCTCCACCTGGCTGAACAGCCGCTGGAGCCGCTCGGGGCGCTCCGCCTCGGGCCCCGCGAGAATCGCCGCCGCCTGATCCTGGGCCAGCAGCCCCACCGCGAGGGCCCGCTCCTTCAGCCGCTGTTGACCCAGGTCCGCCTGCAGCCGCGGGAAGTACATGCCGCTGAGGACGGAGATGACGATGGTGGGCATCAACACCGCCAGTGCCACCTGCCACCGTAGACTGAGCCGACCCCACATGCCCTGGTTCTCCCGGAGTTCGCGCGACGCGAGGTGCGACGCTAGGCCCCAGGACCCAAGAGCGTCAAACGGACAGTCCGTGCCCGGCCGCTCTCCCTTTCCCGTGCCCGGGCTCCCGCCAGGGAGGCTGGGAGCACCGGGCGCCATCCAGCCTGGCTTTTCGCTGTTATCTCAACGGTTTACGCTGTGAAGCGGTGGCGTTTCTCTTTGACAGGGCGCGGCCGCTGTCCCTATGGTCCGCCGCCGATGGAAACTCCCCTCACCCCTTATCTGCCGCTGGCGGTGGTGCTGCTGCTGTCCGGCGTCCTCGCGCTGGCGATCCCCACCCTCTCCGGCCTGCTGGGCCCCCGCCGGCCAAGCGCCGTCAAGTCGATGAGCTTCGAGGCCGGCTCCGAGTCGAGCGGCATGGCCCGCCAGCGGTTCGCGGTGAAGTTCTACGTGGTGGCGCTGCTCTTCATCGTGTTCGACGTGGAAGCCGTGTTCTTGTACCCCTGGGCGGTGAACTTCCAGGCGCTCGGCTGGTTCGGCTACACGGAGATGGTGGTTTTCGCTGCAACGCTGGTGGTGGGCCTTATCTACGTGTGGAAGAAAGGCGCTCTGGAGTGGGAGAGCTGAGGACACATGGCTTCTGAGATCGACAACGCTCCTGTCATTGCCACCCGCCGCGACGAGGCCATGGGCTTCTTCCAGCGGATGGTCTCCAAGGGCCTGGGGTGGGCCCGGAAGTACTCGCTGTTCACCTACCCGTTCGCCACCGCGTGCTGCGGCATGGAGTTCATGTCCGTGGCGGCCAGCCGCTATGACATTGCGCGCTTCGGCGCCGAGTTCCCCCGCTTCTCGCCGCGCCAGGCGGATCTGCTCATGGTGGTGGGCACCATCAACCTGAAGCAGGCCCCCATCCTCAAGCGCGTGTACGAGCAGATGACGGAGCCGAAGTGGGTGGTGGCCTTCGGCGTGTGCGCCTCCTCGGGCGGCTTCTACGACAACTACGCGGTGCTGCAGGGCATCGACCGCATCATCCCGGTGGACGTCTACATCCCCGGCTGCCCGCCGCGCCCCGAGCAGGTGCTGGACGGACTGATGCTGCTGCAGGAGAAGATCGGCCGGCAGGTGCACCGGGTGGCCGACAAGGGTCAGCCCAATGCCACAGCGGCCCAGCACGATCTGCTGGCTTCGATGAACAAGTAGCGCGCCGCGCGGCGTGAGAGACCAGGGCCCCGCGTGCCTCTCTCAGGAGGCGCCGGGGCCTCGCTCTTGCGGGCTACCAGCGGTGGTAAGCGGGGTGCCCCGGCTTCACCGCCACAAAGGTGCCACGGCAGGTGGCCGTCACCTTGCCTCCGGCGGTGAGCGTGCCTTCGATGACGGCGCGATCCCCTTTCAGTTCCACGGGCCGGGCCTCCAGCCGCACCAGGCCCATGGGCGTGGGGCGCTTGAGTTGGATGCTGTACTCGGCGGTGACGGTGCACGGCGGAGAGTCCTCGCCGCCCTGCTTCATCAGGTGGTAGGCCGCCGTCCAGTTGCAGTGGCAGTCCAGCAGCGAGCCGATGATCCCTCCATTGAGGACGCCGGGGAACGCCTGGTGGTGCTCGGCGGGCGTCCACTCGGCGACCACGAGCTCGCCCTCCACGAGGCTGCGGATGCGCAGTCCCTGCGGGTTGGAGGGGCCGCACCCGAAGCAGGCGTTGTGGGGGGCGTAGCGCTCCTGGAGGCTCAGGGAGTTTGTCGTCGACATGAGGCCGCACCCTACCCCAGGCAGCGTCAGGGGGCTCGCGTCAGCACCGCATCCAGCCAGGAAGACAACACAGCAGTCTCCGCGCAGTCCCCCGAGCACGAACGCTGCACGCTGCCATCGGCCCGCGGGCGATCCACCAACCACCGCTGCCCGTCGAAGGCGCCGCGATCCTTCTCGCGCACCATGGCGTCATGCGCCACGCCATCCACCTCCACCACGCCATCCTGGCGGATGCGGTAGGTGTCGAAGCTTCGGGGCGCCCCGGGCCAGTGCCTCCCATCGAAGACCTCTGGGCTCACATGCGTGAAGCCCGTCTCCGCGTACAGCGGCGGAGGCTGGAAGCTCTCTCCGCGCAGCAGTGGCGCCAGGGACACGCCGTCCACGTCGCCCGGCAGTGAGGGCAGCCGGCTGAGCTCCAGCAGCGTGGGCCCCACGTCCACCAGCCGCACCAGCGTGTCCACCCGGGCAGGCGCACGCTGGCCCTTGGGGAGCTTCACCGTCAGCAGCACGCGGTTCTCCTCCTCGGAGAGCCGGGCGCCATGCACCGAGGTGGCCCCCGCCAGATCTGGCCGGTCCGCGTGGAAGCTCTCGCCGTGGTCCGAGAACACGAGGATCAGCGCATCGTCGTAGCGCCCGGTCCGCTTCAGCGCGTCGAAGAGCTGGCCCACCTGCGCGTCCGCCTGGGCGAGCAGCTCGTCATAGAGCCCCTCCGCGCCCGCGCGGTTCCAGGTGCCGGCGCCCCCCGCTGCGCCGGAGACCACTGGAGAGAAGTGCATGCGCAGCCGGCGCTCGAGCGGCTCGGAGGGCGCCACGAAGCGCCGGTAGAAGGGGTACGTGGGATCGCCCGGGAAGTGCGCCGCGGTGGCGTGGAAGGCGAACAGCGTGGGGCCCTGGCTCGCCTCGGAGACGAGCCGCGCCGCGAGCCGATCCGCATAGCCCACGGGATCATGGATGCCGGCCAGGGCGCGGTTGTCGATGAACTCGGGCAGCCACGCGGCGCCGAGCCGGTTGTCCGCGAAGAGGCCCACGCCACGGTAGCGCAGCTTCTCCAGCAGGAAGTTCACCGCGCCCCGAGGCGGCTGGAGGCGCGTGGAGAAGCCGGAGTCCGGCCCCTCGGCGTGGAAGCGCGAGCAGTCCGTGGCGAACACGGTGCGCCAGTCGGCGTCCGTGAAGCGCTGGGCAAACGTGGGGGCCTGGATCCAGCGGGACTCGGCCGTGAGCGAGTAGCGCACGCCCGTGCGGTGCGGCCAGAGCGCCGTGAGCATGGAGCGCCAGGCAGGCTCTGTCTGGGCAATCGGCGTGTACGCGCGGGTGAAGAGCGTGGCCCCCTCCTCCGCGAAGCGATCGAGGTGGGGAGCCACCGCGCCCGTCCCGCCGAGCGCACGCAGCCGATCCGGGCGGAACGCGTCCACCCCGATGAGGACGACGAGCGGGTGCTTCGCTCCACCCGTGGGCGGCCGGGCCACCCACGCCCCGAGCACCCCCACCGCCACCGCAGCGCCCACGGCCACGCCCAGGGTGCGCCGGTGCGAGCGCCAGCGCCACGCCAGCAGCCCGAGGGGGAGTGCGAGCCACAGCCCAGCGGCCAGACGCGGGTGCCACGGCGCTCCATGATCCACGAGCCACCCGAGCACGGCGCGCAGTGCGGGCAGATCATCGAAGAGCGCGGGCCGGGCGATGGCGCGATCCCAGGCCAGCAGCGCGAGCAACACGAGCCAGTGCGGCACCACCCACGCCAGCCGCTTCCGCCCCCATGCCCGAGCGAGCCCCCCAGCCACGAGCGCCAGCACGGCGCCGCCCGCCGCATACACGGCCGCCACGCGCACGAGCAGGCTTGGGAGCAGCGGCCGGATCGCGTTCATCAGCGCCGCATAGGGGCCCTCTACATCGATGCCCACACCCACGGCCCCGGCGCGCAGCAGCCGCTCCGTCTCCAAGGCAAACAGCCCCAGCCCCAGCCCGGCGCCCACGAGGGCGGCCAGGAGCGACCAGCGCAAAAGCTCGGGCGGAGAACGGGGGGTCATGGCGACAGGCGGCGTCTACCTGAAAAGCCCATGGCCCGCTATGTCACCACCGCACGTCACGGCACTCCCTGAAGCCCCCCATCCGGGCTCCATCCCGCATCAAACTCACCGGAAGTTCCAAACTCCGCTGGGACTCCCTGACGACCGCCATCTAAGAGGTCTCGGCTTCCAGGTTCCAGCGGCTGGCCATCCATGACACGCCTGAGGATGCGGCCATCGGCGCTGATCGCGTATTTCGCACCTGTATCAGCCACCGCGTAGGAAAGGCCACATGAAGAGAGAGCCTGGTAGGCATACACGAAGATGACGGCCCCTAGACGAATGACTCGGTATTGCGTCCCCCGTCCCTCCCAGCATGGCTGACTGCTGCCTCCTAGAGAACGAAAGTCATTGGCTGCGATCGTCATAGCGCGAAGCAGCTCGCCATCGAGTTCATAGGTTCCCGCATCTGCGCCCACACGAATCGCCTCATGTTCGGAGAACTGCGGGAAGACGATTGACTTGTCATCCTCCCGCGGCGCGGGAGGCGGGCCCGGGTTCCTCAAGCACGCAGAGAAGAGGAAAGTCAGCATGAGAAGGCAACCTCGTATCCTCCAGGAGAGCTGATCGCCGAACGGCTGTTGGAAGAGGCTCATTCTATTCTCGCTGGATGGAGAAGCTTGCGCTGCTGTGCCAGACAACAGTGCCCGTCTTCTCGCGGTGCCACGCCTCTCCTGTCTTGGTCCACTTCAGCAACTCACTCGTGGCCGGAATGTATTGATACGCACCATCACATGTCGGGCGCTCACCTTCACCCGAGGTCGAGATGAATGCAATGACAGCCACAGGAACCCGACCACCCCCTGTTTCCACAACCCAGCCATGGATATTTGCCATCTCGACAGCCAAGCGGATATCACGATCCGAAAGCTCGCCCACGAGAGCGTGGTTGTGGACGTAGAAGAGATACTTGATGTTTTCCGGTGCGTACCGCGGGTCGTCCACTCGCCAAGGAAGCAGGCAGCTTGCCTTCCCATGCAACTGGTCGCCTGGCGCTTCCAAGTCGGTCAACATGCTTAACTCATACCGCTGCTCTGGGGTGTAGTAGAGCCATGCGCAGTACTCCGTCGCTCTTCTCAAGGCCACGTCCACATCCTTGATGTGGCCTACGGCGGCATTTGGTTTTGACAGAACCAGAGAGCAGGTGGCGTCCAAGGCCTTGGGGAAGGACTCGAAAGGCCCGAAGCCTTTGATATTTATCGGGCCTGGAATGCGCTCCATCCCCTCACCGGGACGAGGCCGCCACACGCCCTCAGGGGGCATCGCTTGAGAACAGCCCAAGAGGAGCACGGCTGATGCCTGCAGCCACCGCTGGAACCGCCTGCTCCGAAGCGTCCAACTCATCGGTTGCACTGTACCTGTCCCAAGACTTACTCGGCAACCTGGAGTCCTACTTTAGCCTACTCGTCTCGGCACCTGTACCTGGGCACTCTGGCCAACCGAGCAGGTGGGGTCCAGGGTGTTGAGTGTGCACCCGCCCCCAACCCATGAGAGAGTGTGCAAGAGGATTACACGGACAGCATGAGGGCCGCCCGGCGATGAAAGAGGTCTCGGGAGAGAGCACCCAGGAGAGCCTGACGCGGGCGCTCGATTCGGAGCGCACGCGCAATGCGGTGCGCTTGGGCTGGGTGCGCTTCCTGGCCGTCTCCGCCATCTTCAGCGTCACCCTCTACCTGGGCTTCTATCGCGAGCTGGCGGACTGGGCCATCTACTCCACCCCCTTCGCCGCGTACTGGGCCATCACCGCCGTGGTGCTGGGAGGCATCTACCACTTCAAGTGGATGGAGCACTGGGCAGGCCTGACGCTGGCCCTGGTGGACGTCCCTGCGATCTTCTGGCTCCAGAGCCTGTCGCTGCCCTTGTCACCCTCCCCCGGCGGCGTGGCCGGCTTCACCCTGGGCATCTACGTGTGCCTGATCCTCCTGTCCGCGCTGTCGCTCCGCCGGATGGTGACGGTGGTGGTGACGGCGGCGGCGGCGGTGGCGGAGGTCCGGTTGCAGGCGCAGGCCGGCATTGCCATGGGGGCGCAGGTGGCCGCGCTGGTGGTGCTGGCAGCCAGTGCGGCGGGGGCCTCGCACCTGCTGCTGCGCATCCGCGCGCTGCTCACGGCGGTGACGCGTGAGGAGCTCAAGCGCGCCCGGATCGGACGCTACTTCTCACCGGCCGTGGCGGATCGGCTGCAGGATCTGGCCATCTCGAAGACGCACCCTGAGCTGCGCGAGGTGACGCTGCTGTTCGCGGACATCCGGGACTTCACCGCGCTGAGCGAGCGCCTGCCTCCTCAGCAGATCGTGGCCATCCTCAACGAGTACTACGGGCGCATGGTGGAGGTGGTGTTCCGCCACGGCGGCACGCTCGACAAGTTCATCGGGGACGCACTAATGGTGTACTTCGGCGCCCCCATCGCGGATCCAGAGCATGCCCGGCGAGGGGTGCAGTGCGCGCTGGACATGGTTGCCGAGCTGGAGGCCGTCAACGCCGAGCGCGTGGAGCGGGGCGAGCCAGGCTTGCGCATGGGTGTAGGTGTGCACACGGGGCCGGTGGTGCTGGGCAACATCGGCTCCGCCACGCGGCGCCTGGAGTACACGGCCATCGGGGACACGGTGAATGTGGCCAGCCGCATCGAGCGCCTCACCAAGGCAGTGGGCACCCCGGTCCTCGTGTCTCGCACCACCCGCGAGCAGGCGGGAGCAGCCTTCTCATGGCGCGAGGCGCCCCCGGCCATGGTGCCCGGCAAGAGCCTGCCCGTGGCGATCTTCATCCCCGAGCCTCGGGGCACTGTACAGCCTGGCGGTACCGTCGCTGCGGCATGAGAGGTGCGAAGCCATTCCCATGGCTTCTCCCGACTTCGTGCCTCTCGCGCACCCCCGCTTCTAGCGCACGTAAGTGCCCTACATGGTTGGGGGTTTTACGTTGACGCCCCGGGCGCCCCTCCCTATAAAGCCGCGGATTCTTCTGCCATTGGGGCCCCCTTGAGCACATTCGCGTTGGACAGGGTCTCCGCCCACCTTCCGGAGGCGGTCGCGGAGCGCTACCTCGACAGGGCCGGCGGCGCCTGGGCCGTCATCCATGCCCAGCACCTGCCAAAGGTGGCGGCGTACCTGAAGAACGACCCGGAGCTGGGCTTCAAGCTCTTCCTCTCCATCGACGCGGTGGACCGGCTCCAGCTGGCCGACAACGATCCCCGCTTCGAGGTCGTCTACTTCCTCTACTCACTCTCCAGGAACGAGCACGTCCGGCTCAAGGTCCGTGTGACGGAGGCGAATCCCCAGGTGCCCTCGCTGGTTCCTCTCTACAAGGGTGCCAACTGGTGGGAGCGCCTCACCTTCGACTTCTACGGCATCCAGTTCGTCGGCCACCCGGACCTGCGCCGCATCCTCCTGTACGACGAGTTCCAGGGGCACCCGCTGCGCAAGGACTACGCCCTGCGCGACAGGCAGCCGCTCATCCCTGAGCGCCCCATCAAGGACATCTTCCGAGGCCCCGGCACCAGCGGCCTCTCCTGACGCTTTCTCGAGGACTCCACTTCCATGTCGGACCCCTCCAAGCAGCCCGAAGCCCTGAACCCTGACACCGACGCGTACGCCCACGAGTCGGAGCTGGAGACGCACCTCCAGACCAAGCGGATGTACATCAACATGGGCCCCTCCCACCCCGCCATGCATGGGACCGTGCGCATGAAGGTGGAGCTGGACGGCGAGACGATCGTCAAGGCGGATCCCGAGATCGGCTTCCTCCACCGAGGCTTCCAGAAGAGCTGCGAGAACGTCACGTGGACGCAGTGTCTGCCGTACACGGACCGGCTCAACTACAACTCGGCGATGATGAACAACTTCGGGTTCCTCAACGCCGTGGAGAAGCTCATCGGCCTGGAGATTCCGGAGCGCGCCCAGTACATCCGCGTCATCGCCTCCGAGCTGCACCGCATGCACGATCACCTCACGTGCGTGGGCGCCACCGCGCTGGAGCTGGGCGGCTTCGCCCCGTTCCTCTACGCCATCGAGGGCCGTGAGCTGCTCATGGACCGCGTGACGGAGCTGACGGGCGCGCGGCTCACCACCAGCTATGGGCGCGTGGGCGGCCTCAACCGCGACCTGCCCGAGGGGTGGATCCCGAAGACGATCAAGTCGCTCGACAAGATCCAGGATCTGATGGTGGAGGTGAAGGGCCTGCTGATGGCGAACCGCATCTTCGTGGATCGCATGAAGGGCACCGGCCTGCTCAGCGCCGAGGACGCCATCGACTTCGGCTTCACCGGGCCCTGCCTGCGCGCCGCCGGCGTGGACTACGACGTGCGCAAGGCGAAGCCGTACTGGGTCTACGGCCAGCTGGACTTCGACGTGCCAGTGGGCGAGCACGGCGACAACTACGATCGCTACATCATGCGGCTCGAGGAGTTGGAGCAGTCTGATCGCATCATCCGCCAGGCGCTCCAGAAGCTGCCGGGCGGCCCCATCATCGTGGACGACTGGCGCATCGCCCTGCCGCCCAAGCCCGAGGTGTACGGCACCATCGAGGGTGTCATGTCGCACTTCAAGCTGGTGATGGAGGGCATCCCCGTGCCGCCGGGCGAGGTCTACGACAGCACCGAGGCCGCCAACGGCGAGCTGGGCTGGTACCTGGTGAGCGACGGGCGCGGCCGGCCCTACAAGGTCCATGTCCGCGCGCCCGGCTTCCCCATCCTGTCCGCCATCCCCCAGATCATCGAGGGCAAGATGCTGGCAGACCTCATTCCCACCTTTGACATGATCAACATGATCGGCGGCGAGGTCGAGCAGTGAGCGAGAACGACACCAAGAAGCCGACCGGAGACGCGCAGCCACCCCCGCCGGGTGCGCCGACAAACTCGCCCGCGGCGAAGATCGGCCCGGAGCCCTCCAACCCGCCCGCGGGCGCCAAGGCGGACAACCCGCCGGTGGCCCACAGCAGCACCACGCCGCCCAAGCCCCCGGCCCCCGCCGGTGGCCCGCCCAAGCCTCCTCCGCCCAAGAACCCGGGCTTCGTCACCTGCACCATCGACGGCCGGGAGGCCGTGGTGAAGCCGGGGACGAACATGATCGCGGCGGCCGACTCCGTGGGCGTGGAGATCCCGTACTACTGCTACCACCCGCGGCTCTCCATCGCGGCCAACTGCCGCATCTGCCTCATCGAGGCCTCCAACGCGCCCAAGCTGGTGCCCGCCTGCCAGACGCCGCTCGCCGAGGGCCAGGTCATCAAGACCACCACGCCCAAGGTGAAGGAGCAGCAGCGCGCGGTGATGGAGTTCCTGCTGCTCAACCACCCGGTGGACTGCGCCATCTGTGACCAGGCCGGTGAGTGCAAGCTGCAGGACTACTACATGAAGTACGACTACCGCCCCTCGCGTCTGGAGGGCGGCAAGGTCCTCAAGCACAAGCGCAAGGTGCTGGGTCCCCAGGTCGTCCTGGATCAGGAGCGCTGCATTCTCTGCACCCGCTGCGTGCGCTTCATGAACGAGGTGCCCCAGGAGCCGCAGCTGGGCGTGTTCGGCCGCGGCAGCCACGAGCGCATCGACGTGTTCCCCGGCAGCGAGCTGAGCAGCAACTACTCGCTCAACACGGTGGACATCTGCCCGGTGGGCGCGCTGCTCAACCGGGACTTCCGCTTCCGCGCCCGCGCGTGGTTCCTGTCCGCCACCCCCTCCGTGTGCACCGGCTGCTCGCGCGGCTGCAACATCTACACGGACTGGATGTCCCAGGACACCTACCGCTACCGCCCGCGCGAGAACGAGGAGATCAACAAGAGCTGGATGTGCGATCAGGGCCGGCTCTCGTACAAGTACCTCAACCTGAACCGCGTGCTGAGCGCCTCCGTGGGCCGGCGCGCCACCCAGCCCCCGAACGTCGTCCGCCCGGAGATCACCCGCGCGGAGGCGGCCAAGGCCGCGGCCTCGCAGCTCCAGCCGCTGGCGGGCACCACGCAGCTGGCGGTGCTGGCCTCGCCGCTGCTCTCAAACGAGGATCTGCTGGCGGGCCTCTCGTTCGCCAAGGGCACGCTGGGCGTCAAGGAGGTGTACGTGGGCGGCCGGCCGCAGGGCGCCGCGGACCACTACCTCATGACGGAGGACAAGAACCCCAACCGCAAGGGCCTGGAGCTCATCGCCAAGGGCCTGGGGCTCACGCTCAAGGCCTTCGAGGAGCTGACCCCCGCGCTGAAGTCCGGCAAGGTGAAGGCGCTGGTCGCCCTGGGCACCGAGGTGCCGGGAGACGCCGAGGCCTTCGCACAGGCGGCGGCCTCCACGGAGGTCTTCGTGGCGCTCGCGATCAACGAGTCGCCCCTCAGCGCGCAGGCCACGGTGCTGCTGCCGGCCTCCGCTCACGTCGAGGACGATGGCTCCTTCGTCCAGAAGGACGGCATCGTCCAGCGCTTCCGCAAGGCGTACCCCTCCAAGGGGGACACGGCGCCCACCTGGCGCTGGGTGGCGGAGATCAGCAAGGTGATGGGCGGCGCGGCGGCGTGGAGCTCCGCACGTGAGGTGTTCCGCGAGCTGGCGGCGCAGGTGCCCGAGCTCGCTTCGTTCCACTGGGAGCAGGCCACTCCGCCGGATCGTGAGCGGCCGGGCATCAACCCGCTGCCCACCGGCGCCGACGGCCGTCCTCCGGGCTACCGCGAGTTCGGTACGCCCCGCGTGAGAGGGATCTAATGAACCGCGTCCTCACAGTCCTCTTCGCCATCGGCTTCATCGTCTTCCTGCTCGCCGGCGGCGTGGCCAGCGCCTACGCCGTGGGCGGGCTCGTGGAGCAGTACGGCTTCTCCGGTGCCAGCCGGCTGACGAACATCCTCTTCCTGATGCTCATCTTCGTGATGATCATCGCCACCCTGCTCACGCTGGCCGAGCGCAAGTGGAGCGCGCTGATGCAGGATCGCATCGGCCCGAACCGCGCGCGCATCGCCCTGCCGGGCTTGAAGAACCGCTCGCTGGCGGGCCTGCCCTTCGTGGCGGCGGACTCCTTGAAGATGCTCAGCAAGGAGGACTTCATCCCGGAGCACGCCAACCGGTTCCTCTTCAACCTGGCGCCCCTGCTGGCGTTCGCGCCGGTGTTCGCCCTGTTCGCCATCGTCCCTGCCGGCCCCAGCGTGGAGCTGTGGGGGCACAAGGTGGACATGGTGGTGGCCACGCCGGACTTCGGCGTGCTGTACCTGCTCGCCATCGCCTCGCTGGCGGTATACGGCACGGCGCTGGCGGGCTGGGCCTCCAACAACAAGTTCGCCTTGCTGGGCGGCGTGCGCGCCACCTCGCAGATGATCTCCTACGAGGTGGCGCTGGGCCTGTCCCTCGTGGGCCTCATGCTGGCGTTCTCCTCGGTGCAGCTGCCGAGCATCATCGGCGAGCTGGCGGCGGAGACGGGCGGGATCGCCTACGGCCAGGCGCGCTACCTGTGGCAGTGGACGGGCGGCCCCGCCGGCGAGGGCTTCGACTTCGGCCTGCCCGCGTGGGGCATCCTCCTCCAGCCGCTGGGCTTCATCGGCTTCTTCGCCGCGGCCTTCGCGGAGACCAAGCGCGCTCCGTTCGACGTGCCCGAGGGCGAGTCCGAGATCATCGGCTACTTCGTGGAGTACTCGGGCATGAAGTTCGGCCTCTTCATGATCTCGGAGTTCGTCGAGGTGGTGGTGCTCTCCGGCGTCACCGCGGCGCTCTTCTTCGGCGGCTACCACCTGCCCTTCGGCGGCGAGTGGGTGGCCGCGCAGCTCAAGGACCAGCCGCTGGTGTACGCCACCCTGCTGGGCACCCTCTTCTGGGTGAAGGTGCTCTTCCTGTGCTTCGTGCAGCTGCTCATCCGCTGGACGTTCCCGCGCTTCCGGTACGATCAGATCCAGACGCTCGGGTGGAAGATGCTGCTGCCCGTGGGCCTGGCCAACATCTTCATCAGCGGCGCGCTGGTGCTCTGGGATCCCTCGCTGCGCATGCTGGCGATCTTCGGGCTGCTGCAGCTCGGCGTGCTGATGGCCCTGACGCTCTCCCGGAAGGAGGGCGGCGAGGCAGCGCATGGACCCGGGGGTGGCCACGGCGCCCTGGGGCACGGACATGACGCCCACGCACTGCCCGGGGCCGCTCATGGCCAGGCGCTGCCGGCCCATGGACACGCCACTGCGAACACGGGCTCCACGCATTAGGCTTTCGAGGAAGCGAGACAAGGACTGCCATGGGCTACAAGGCGACCCAAGATCCCCGCACGGATGTCCGCGAGCGGACCTACCTTCCTGAGCTCCTCAAGGGGCTGGGCATCACCGCGCGCCACTTCTTCCGGAACCTCTTCGGAACGCGGGACACGAACCCTCAGGTGGTGGATCGCACGGGCACCAGCCTGATCACCACCGTCCAGTACCCGGAAGAGAAGATCCCCTACCCTCCTGGCTACCGAGGGCTGCACCGGCTGGTGCCGCGGGATGATGGCAAGCCGCGGTGTGTGGCCTGCTACATGTGCGCCACCATCTGCCCGGCCCAGTGCATCTACATCGAGGCCGGTGAGTACGAGACGGAAGCCAAGGAAGGCGAGTCGCGCACCATCGAGAAGTACCCGACCCAGTTCGTCATCGACGAGTTGCGCTGCATCGTCTGTGGCCTGTGTGTGGATGCGTGCCCCAAGGACGCCATCCGCATGGACACCTACGAGCACACCAAGCCCGAGTACAACCGGCAGGGCTTCGTGTACGACATCCCCAAGCTGCTGAAGGGGCCGCCCGTCTCGCACCCGTCCGATCCGTGGAACAAGCGCGAGGGCTCCGAGGAGCCGCACCACGTGCACAAGGAGGCCCACACGCGCGTCGGCGAGGGCCTGGTGCAGCTCAAGACGCCGCACGCCGTGGGCAAGGGCCACGAGCCGAAGAAGCTCGGCCCTGGAGAGACGCCCACCTCGCGCACTCACAAGTAGCTCCGCGCGGCCTGCTCCCCAGCTCGCCCTCCTCCCTGCGGGGTGGAGCTGGCGGGCTGGCGTCGTTTCAGGGGGGCCGCACGTCTGGTAGGGTGGGCCCTCGATGAAGCGCTACCGCCTCTCCGTGTGCAAGGGCATGGACTGCAAGGCCAACGGGTCCGATGCCGTCTTCGCCGCGGCCAAGGAGGAGCTCTCCCAGCACGCCGTAGGCCTGCGCTGTGAGGCGTACCGGGGCGGCTGCTACGGCTTCTGCCACATGGGCCCCAACGTGGTGATCCGCGAGGACACGGGGCGCAAGCGCGATCCGCTCTCCCCCGAGGACTTCCAGCTCATGGGCTGGCCCGGGGAGGTCTACTACTCGCGCATGGCGCCGGAGAGGATGCGCCGCGTGATCGCCGAGCACATCGTCCAGGATCAGCCCATCCGCGAGTACTTCGGGAACCCGGACGAGGATCCGTAGCCCGCGGCTGGCAACTTCACGGGGGCGGCTGGCTGGACTGCGGCTCTGCCATGAGGGCCGGCAGCGCGCCCATCGCGTCCAGGAAGCGCTTCTTGCGCTGCTCCACCGCGTCTGGGGGGGGCCTGACCTGCGTCGGGCCGAGCGCGGTGATCCGCTCGCCCACCACCGCCAGCCGAGCCCTGGGCGGCGGGTGCATCCGGCGCCAGGGATGTTTCGCCGGAGTCTCCAGGGAGCTGCGCTGGATCAGCCGGGAGAATGCGTGGGCGTCATACCCCGCCCCCATCAGGATCCGGACGGTGATGCGATCCGCCTCCAGCTCGAAGTCCTCGAGGAAGCCCTCCCGGTACAGGTTCACCGCCTCCTCCGCGGCGCCTCGGAGCAGCTCCCCTGGCACACGCTCCTGAGCGAGCGGTGAGCCGCTGGCAGCCGTCTCGCGCTGGAGCTTGATTCGCTGGCCGAAGGCCCGGAGCGAGGCTGAGGACTCCTGGCGCGCCTCGTAGTGGCACATGGCGGCCTTGATCGCCTCCACCCCGTGCCCCCGCTGCACGTGCGCCACCTCGTGCGCCAGCACCGCCGCCAGCTCCTCCTCGCTCTCGAGCAAGCGCAGGAAGCCCGTGGAGATCATGACGATGCCACCCGGGCCTCCGGTGGCTCGCGCCTCTTCCAACGGCAGCACCCGGAACTGGTAGCCCGCATGCGGCCACGGGCGGTTGTTGAGGGCTCGCTCGGGCCGGCCCGCGCGCTCGGGCCCGCTGGAGTTACTCACCGCGGCCGCGACCAGCGCGAGGTACTGCCCCACCTGATCCACATAGTGCGCAACGGGATCCGTGGCCGGCAGCGGCTCCAGCCCCAGCGTCGCGAGCTGACGCGCGGCCACGGCCTGGCCCAGCGCGGACTCCTGCTCCGCGTCCAGCTCGTACACCTGGCGCCGCTCCAGGGAGCAGCCGGTGAGCGAGGCCCCCATCAAGCCGAGGCTGTCCTTGCGCTGATCCAGCTCCCGCTGGAGCTGGCCCCGGCTGACCTCGAGGTTGCGCTCCGCCCGCGTGAGGAACTCGGGCGTGTTCGCCGCCTGGCAGCCGGCAAGCACTCCCGCCAACACCACCCCCACGCCGATGCGCCGCGGGCTCATGGCTCACTTCTCCCCGACTTCGTAGACGCCATCCCAGTCCTCCGCTGGAGCGGTGACGAGGAAGCGGCGGCACCGGCCCGCATACACCGCTGCGACGGTGTCCTGATACTCCGAAGCGCTGCGCTCGAACAAGGCGAGCGCCTCATCGAAGCGGCGCTGGTGATAGGCCGTCAACGCCTGCTCGTAGAGGGCGAGCTGCTCCTGCACGCGTGGAGAGATCTCCCCCTGGCGCCCGAGCAGCTCATGGAGGCGGATGGTCGCCGGCTTGTTCCTCACCAGCACCCGGTCCACCTCGCGGAAGACGTAGGCGTCGCGCGCGAGCTGGGCGGTGCTCTCTCCCACCAGCACGGAGGTGCCGTAGAACTTGTTGCAGCGCTCCAGCCACGAGGCCAGGCCCACCGCATCCCCGAACACCGTGTAGTTGGACTTGAGCTCGGTGCCCATGTCGCCCACCACCACCTCGCCGCTGTTGATGCCGGCGCGGAAGTGGATGTGCTGCCCGTACTTCTTCTCCCAGACAGGCAGGCGCTCGAGCACCAGCGCGCGCATCTTCAGGAAGGCCTCGCAGGCCAGGTGCGCGTGGCGATCCGTGCGCACGGGCGCACCCCAGAAGGCCATCACCGTGTCGCCAATGTACTTGTCCACCTGGCCGCCCGAGGCGCGCACGGCCATGGTCATCTCCGTGAGGTACTCGTTGAGGAACTGGACGAGCCGCTCCGGCTCCATCTGCTCCGAGAGCCGGGTGAAGCCGGCGATGTCGGAGAAGAAGATCGTCATCGGCCGGCGCTCGGGGTGCACCAGCAGGGAGAGATCGCGCGTGACGAGCCGCGCCACCTCGGGACTCACGTACCGCCCGAGCGCGTGGTTGACGAAGTCACGGATCTCATCCTCGGTGCGCACGGTGTAGACGGTGGTGAGCAGGAACGTGGCCACCATGGCGAGCAGCGGTCCGGCCACGGCGACCCAGAGCTGCTGCTCCACGAAGACGTAGCGGGCCGCCCAGAAGTAGCCCACGCCCGCCAGCGCCATGCTGGAGAAGTAGATGACGGCGCCGAAGCCGGAGCGGAAGCTGCGGCTGAAGAAGAAGGCGACAATGGCCCCCAGGAAGGCCATCCCCATGGTCAGGTACAGATCCATGCGGGGCGCGGCGCGGGTGATGCCCTCGGACTCCAGGATGTTCACCAGCGACTGCGCGAGCACGGCCCCTCGGGGCGTCGCCCCGCCGACGGGAGTGGCTCGGAAGTCCGTGGCGTACGTGGAGGTGTTCGTGAGGATGACGGCGCGGTTCTCGAGATCGTGGGCCGAGCGGGCCGGGCGGCCCTCGCGGACATCGAAGAGGTTGAGCAGAAGGTTCCAGGCGCGCAGGGTGCGGAACACCGAGGCGCCCGCCGTGCGGCCCGCATCCCCCGTCTCCCACCGCGTGAGGCTGTAGCCCGTCTCGTCCATGGGGAACGAGAAGGCGTCTCCCACGTGGAGCCGGCCGTCGGCGTAGCGGAGCTTGCGGGTGCCGGCCAGCTTCATCGCCGCGGCCAGGGGCTGGGAGGGCAAGAGGTGCTGCCTGCCCTCCTGGGGCTCGTAGCTGACCAGGTGGAGCATGCCCCGGACGACACCGTCCGCGTCCGGGAAGCCCGTCACCGCGCCCAGGAGGCTCTGGGAGCCGAGCAGCGGCACCACCGGGTGCCGGAGGGTGCGCACCTGGAGCAGCTTGGAGGGATCCAGCCCCTCCACCTCCACCTCGGCCAGGGAGACGAAGAGATCCAGCGCCGTGACGCGCGAGGCGTCGTCCGCGCTGCGGCGCTCGCGCACCAGCGTCTGGCTGGCACCCAGCCGCGCGGCGATCACCTGCCCCTCGCGCTCATCCTCCACGCCGGCCCACACCTCCACCCGGTCCCCCGAGGGGATGAGGAAGGCGGGCCGCTGCAAGGCCAGCACGGCCTGCGCCTGGGAGCGCGCCTCGAGCTGCCCGGGGTGGGTCCCCACGCGCGCGCGGTACGGCCAGAGCTGGAAGCTGGGCGGGCTGGAGCGGGGAACGCTCCAGGAGAAGGCGAGCGCGGTGCGGCCGGCATCCTGGCTCAGCAGGCTCCGGAAGCGCTCGTCATCCGTCGTCTCGCCGGCCCCGGGCTCCTGGGTGAAGCACCCGCGTGGGCTCAGCTCGAGGAAGAGCATGTCGAGCAGGACGACGGTGGCGCCCTCCTCCACCAGCCGGCGCGTCATCCCGCCAATCACCTCGCGCGGCCAGGGGTAGGAGGCGAGCTCCCGGTGCTGGCTCTGGCGCGCGTTGCTGAGGGTGTCGTCATCCACCGTCACGAGGACGACGCGCTCCTGCGGCTTGGACTCCTTGACGCGCTGCCGCTGGAGGGCCTCGCCCAGGGCGCGCACGCGCATGTCGTAGGTGACACGCTCGGGGCGCTCGATCAGCCCCACGAGCCAGGCCAGCACCGTCTGGGGCGCGCCCTCCGTCTCGAGCTGCGTCCGCGGCACCCGCACGAAGACGAGCCCGCCGATCAGAGAGCCGAAGATGGCGGTCTGAAGGAGGGCAAACCCCAGCCGCTTGAGGAAGCGGAGGCCGGAGGACTGGACGGGTCGGCTTTGCACGGGGCCGGGAGAATACCCCGCCACCGCCTGTCCTGCCTGGGGCTGATATGCTCTCTTTGAGGGCCGGCTCTTCTGGAAGGAATCGATTCCGATGAAACGCCTCACCCTGCTGTCCGCCCTTGCCGCCTGCTGCCTCGCCCCCCTGGCGTGCGATCTCGAGAAGACCGCCAACCAGATCTCCGCCGAGACGGTGATGGTGGGCACCCTGCTCTCCACCCCGGATGTCGCCATCTCTCCCGAGGCCGTCGCGGGGCTGGACGGGGGGGTCCAACCGGACGGAGGTCAGTCCTCGTTCACGATCCCCGGCCAGACAGCGGCCATCGTCTTCCTGGGGACGCGCAAGGGGACGAACGACGCCCCCGAGGGCCTCACGGGCGCCACCGTCTCCCTGCAGGCCAACGGCACCCCCAAGGTGTCCCTGACCAGCGATGGCGCGGGCGCCTACAGCCGCTCCAGCGCCGGCGACTCCACGCTGACGTACCAGAGCGGTGCCACCTATGAGTTCATCGCGGAGCGGAGCGGGGAGAAGTTCGTAGGCCAGGTGAAGGACGCACCCACCCAGGAGACCATCGCGGCGCTGCACCCGTCCGCGGGCGTGGTGCGGATGGCGGCCAACATGGAGCTGGCCTTCGACCGGGCGGATCCGGCCTCGGGGCAGGAGCGGACCCTGGGCTTCGTCACCGTGGTGCCGGTGAGCGACAGCGGGCAGCAGGGCGAGCCCACCTACACCAACGTGCCGACGGCGCCGCTGGACTTCCTGAAGCTCGTCGCCCTCCCGGTGGACTGGAAGCAGAAGCGAGTGACGATTCCGGGCAGCGCCTTCCCCATGCCGAAGCAGACGTACCTGGTCATCTTCCAGTCGGTGCGCACCGGCGGCCCCCAGTCGGAGAACCTCTTCCTGGGCAGCGCGCTGCTGGCAGGCACCGCGGATGTGGGCGTGGTGCGCACGCAGTAGCCAGACGCTCCTCAGTCCGCGGCGGTGGCCCGGCGCCTCCAGGCGGCGGGCGTCACACCGTGGACGCGGCGGAAGAGGCGGATGAAGTGCGTCACGTCCGCGTAGCCCACACGCTCGGCAATGATGTCCACGCGCTCGTCGGTGCCTCGGAGGCGCCGCCGAGCCTCGGCCATCCGGTACTCGAGGATCCACTCCCCCACCGTCCGCCCCGTCTCCTGGCGGACGACGCCGGCCACATGCGTGGCGGAGCGCCCAAGCGCGGCGGCGACGTCCGTGAGCGACAGAGCCTGGAGGCAGTGCGCCTCGATGTGCGTGAGGGCGCGGCGGGCCAGACTCAGGCCCACGAACTCGGGGGCTGCCTTGGGAGCAGCCATGCGCTCCAGCTCGATGAGCACCAGCCGCAGCAGGGCTCCGAGCGCCTCGTTCCGCCCGCGCTCTTCCTGGGCCGCCTCGGCTGCGATGAGCTTCAGCCAATGCTGGAGGCGGCGGCGTTGGGAGGCGGAGGGGCGCAGGACGGGGTGGCAGCCGCTTCGGATCCGACGGAAGGGGCCGAGCAGCGGGGCCCTCTCGCTGCCCCACCCCTCGTCCTCCTGGGACACTGCCTCCGGCCGGAAGGCGAGCGCCCACCCCTCGGCCTCCTGGAAGTGGGCGGGCCCGTGCGGATCTCCCGGTGGGATGAGGTGAACATCTCCGGCCTGCAGCACGAGCTCGCCCGCATGGCGCACCTTCGACTGGCCGCGAGTGACGAGGAGGATGACCGCATAGGAGTGCACGGAGGTGCCGTGCTGCACGCCATCAGCGTGCTCGTAGCGGCCGGCCCAGACAGGCACACGCATCGCTTCGAAGTCTTCGCGCGAGGACAACGGCCTCGGGCATGGGGGGGCGTGGGGCCTGGGCATGCCGGGTGTCGTAGCCGGGAGCCGGTGTGGCCTCAACGGTTTCCGCGCTCGGCGGTCTCCATGTTGAGGGCGTGGTTCAGCATGGCGGCGGCGTCAGCCGGCCTCGATCTCGAGCTCGA
>Ga0190275_10000585_pt1 | contig 30878 bp, 21 predicted proteins | sample Popmic550T_FD_133745 | JGI IMG/M metagenome (GOLD analysis project Ga0190275, IMG submission 133745) | Populus adjacent soil microbial communities from riparian zone of Yellowstone River, Montana, USA - 550 T | ecosystem: Environmental > Terrestrial > Soil > Riparian zone > Trees stand | place...
CGAGCAGGCACGATGGGCCGCCGGCCGGCCCGCCGCGATCAACGCCGACGACGCGGTCTTCGGGTTGCCCGAACGCCCCATCGGCCCGCTCGGCGTCGAGGTCCCGGTCGGCGGCATGCTCGTCGTGCAGGGCGACCCCGTCGACCGCCGAGTCGTGGCTGCGACCCTCGCCGGCCGCCTCGCGCCGGTCTCCGGGCGCCTCGCGGTGCTCGGCATGCCGCTTCCCTCCGGCTCCGGCCGGGTGATGCGCCGGGTGGCCTGGGCCTGGTCCCGGTACGTCTTCATGGCGAGCATGATGCTCTCCGTCCCACCGGAGGAGAGGGAGCCGCAGATGTGCTCCTCGGAGGACTTGCCCGCGTTGGCCTCCTCGGCGCCCAGCATGCTCGCCGTCATGGCCACGACTTCGGCCTCGAACTTGGTGGCGCTGGGCCACAGATCGGCGTGAAGGGGGTTGCTCTGCGAGTGCAGCGAGTACACCCGGTTGACGAAGGCGATGTGCCCCTCCGCCCCGTGGTACACCGCGCCGGAGACGCGCCCTTCCTTCCACCGTCCCTGCTCGCGCGCCTCCAGCTGCTCCAGCTCGCGCAGCACCTCCTCCTGCGGGCGCCCCTGGGCCGGCAGCCGCTCGAAGGTGGGCACCTGGTCCTTGTAGGGCTTCAGGCTGCCTTCCAGCTCGGCGAGCATTGAGCCGGTCTCCTGGTCCAGCCGGTTACGCACCAGGGGAATGGCCTTCAAGTACCGCTCGGCCACCGCGAGGATCCGCGGGGGCACGTAGGACAACAGATCGAGATCGGGCAGCGCCATGACTTCCTTCCTAACCGTCGGCGGCCTCGCGTGCCTCTCAGGCACTCCGGGCCCGGTTGAGCCGCGCGAAAGCGGACTTGTTGCTCTTGTAGAGGGTGAGGAACTCCCGGAACAGCTCGTCGTAGAGCCCCCGGTTCTTCAGATCCGGCTCGTAAGTGCGGGCCACGGGCACGAGCGACGGGATCTCGTCCACGGTGAGGTGTCCCAGCGCCAGTGCCGCCTGGAAGGCCGCGCCCCGGGCGTTGGCCAGCACGGGCTCGTCCACCTGCTGGATCCTCCGGCCCAGGATGTCCGCGTAGATCTGGCACCACAGCTTCGAGCGAGCCCCGCCGCCGATCATGCGGATGGACTCCAGCTCCCGGCCGACGAACCGCTCCACGTAGGTGAGCAGCCACCGGGAGTTGTAGGCCACGCCCTCCATGACGGCCCGCACCAGGTGCCCGCGCGTCGTCTGCAGCGACTGGTTGAAGAACCCGCCGCGCACCAGTCGATTCTCCACGGGCGAGCGCTCCCCGTTGAGCCAGGGCATGAAGAGGAGGCGGTCGCTGCCGGGAGGCACGCGCTCTGCCGCCCGCTCGAAGCCCGCGTAGATCTCCTGGGAGTCCAGCGCCGGACCGGAGCTTGGCTCCTCGTGGAGGAGGTTCTTCAGGGAGACCAGGCAGATGCCGGCGGACTCCTGCTCGTTGACGAGCAGGTAGCGGCCCGGAAGCGCGGAGGGAAACGTCCCCATCTGGTGCAGCAGATCCGCCTTCTTGAAGGGCACGTGGCAGCTGAGCCACGAGGAGGTGCCCACGCACAGGTGGGGCTCGAAGTCGCGCACCGCCCCCGAGCCCACGGCGGCCGCGAGGATGTCCGGGGTGCCAGACACCACCTGGGTGTGCTCGCCCAGCCCCAGCGCGCGGGAGGCCTCGGGGCTCAGCGGGCCCAGCACCGAGGCGGCGGGGACGAGCTCGGGGAGCTTCTCACGGTGCAGCCCCGTCATCTTCAGCAGGCGCTCGTCGTAGCTCAGCCGGGACAGGTTCCGGTTGTCTGTCACCCAGTGCAGGGCGATCGAGTCGTATGAGGCGGTGAACCGGCCGCTCAGCCGCAGGTTGAGCCAGTCCTTGGGCTCGAGGAACTTGTAGGTGCGCTGGTAGACGTCCGGGTGCTCGTGCTGGAGGTAGAGGATGTGCCCCAGGGGATCCTTGCCGGAGCTGCTGGGCGCTCCGCCCGTGAGCCGCACCCAGGTGTACAGCTTGCTCAGGCCGTAGCCCTCGATGGAGACAAGGCCTTGGGTGACGCGCCGGACGTGGGAGGCCCCGCGCGAGTCCATCCAGAGGATGGCGGGGTGCAGGGGCCGCCCCTGCTCGTCTACGGCGACGGTGCCGGACCACTGCGAGCCGACGTTGACGCCGATGACGTCCGCCGGAGAGGAGACGCCTCGCTCGAGCAGGCGCCGCGTGGCCCTGACGATGGCTGACCACCAGCTCTCGGGATCCTGCTCAGCACCGCCCTCGGGGAGGAGGGAGAGCGGAATGGGCTCCACCTCGCTGCCGAGGATGGCGCCTCGGGTGGTGATGAGGGCCAGCTTGACGGCCGAGGTCCCCAGGTCAATGGACAGGATGGATGGGCTGCCGGTGGTTGGCACCTGGTCCCCTCGTAGCCGATGGCGCGCGGGAGAGGCCGCGGCCGGCACAATCTATGAGGCGACCCCCGCGCAATCCACCAGGAAGGAGGGGGCCCTGCGGGGCGAGCCCGCCAGGGAACGTTGCCGTGCCCTGCTTATGGCTCGCGGTAGATGAGCAGGCCGCGCGCCATGTCCACCACGTACACGTGGCCGTCCCCCGGCACGCGGATGCCGATCGCGCCGACGAAGAGGCCCCCCAGGTTGCCCGAGCCCGCTTCCCGGAAGGTGTTGGCGTACGCGATCTCCCTCGGCTGGGTGGGGTTGGAGACGTCCAGCACGCGCAGGCCCTCCGCATACCAGGCCACGTACAGCCGCGTGCCCACCAGCAGCATGTTGTGGATGGAGGCCTGCGGCCGCATCGAGTGCTCGCCGATCTTCACGATCCGGGTGGGGTCGGTGACGTCCAGCACGCGCAGGTGCGCGTTGATGTTCTCGCCGCCCTCGAACGCGATGGTGCGGCCGCCGAGCGTGCCCACCGCGTTGGCGTGGGTGGGGTTGTAGATCTGGGCGTCATACGTGTACGAGCCGAGCGGCTTGGGGTCTGCCGCATCGGTGACGTCCAGCACGTAGTACCCCTGGCCCATCTGGTTGATGTAGAGCCGGTTCTGGTACGCGAAGGAGTCGTGCGGGTAGCCGAAGCCGTTGTCGTCCGCGGGCACCGTGTAGCGGTTGAGCAGCACCGGCTCCAGGGGCTTGCTCACGTCGAACATGAGCACCTGATTGGCGCCCGACGCCTGGGCGTACATCCGGTCCCCGTCCACATAGAGGGTGTGCACGTCGAAGGTGTCTCCAGGCACGCCGCGCAGCATCTTCGGGTCCGCGGGGTCGGTGATGTCGAAGACGAGCACGCCGTGGTTCCCGCTGCCCACGTAGAGGGCATCCCCCTTGGACCAGACGGAGTTCCAGTAGGTGTCGCCCGCCAGGGTGAAGACCTTGCGGAGCACGGGACGGGCCTTGTCGGTGACGTCGAAGACGGTGAGGCCGCCCGTGGGAGGTGTCACCCTGCCGAGGCTGAGAGACACCACATAGGCGTGGTTCTTGGTCACGTAGACATCCACGGGCAGGCCCAGATCCACCTTGGCTTCCGAGAGGAGCTCGATGCCCGAGGTCTCTGGCTCGTGGAGCCGCTGCAGGCGCACGCCGTCGAAGGTGCCGGAAGAGCGCCGCGCTCCGCCGTTGGTGCACGTCTGGTAGCACCCGGTGAAGTTCTGCGAGTCCTGGGCTTGGCAGCCCGCCATCGCCCAGAGCGTGGTGCCGCCGTCCGTCAGGGTGCGCTTGCCAGCGACATAGAGGTTCTGGCCATCCACCTGCTTCTGGACGACCGGCTGGTTGTTGACGTTCTCCTCGCCGCCGGTCGACGAGATCTGGAAGGAGTTGAAGCCAAAGCCGAAGAACTGGCTGCTGCTGGAGCGCGTGCGGAGGGCGTAGATGCCATCGGGAGACAGCCGCGAGAGCGTGCTCTGGTCGCAGGCAGACAGGTCGAAGGTCTCCGGGCTGCCGCAGGGCAGCGGCATGCCCGCGTCATTCACGGTGAAGCTGGAGCACGCGGCGAAGGGGCCGGTGTCGATGTTGTCGCCCTTCTCCTCGAGCGGGGTGTAGGTGCCATCCCACTCGTAGCCGGCATCCGGCGTCCCACCGTCCGGCCCGCCTGGCGGGGGATCGTCATTGCAGCCCAGCACCGCTATCGACAGCGCCAGGACTGCGAGTGCGCATCGCGTCAAGTTCGTCATATCGGGAAGAGTTCCCCTCGTGAGATGGGAACCCCGGCCGGTTCCCTGCATTCACAGGGGGGAAGAGGCTGATGAACGCAGGGCGAGCGCAGACATATCGATCTTTGTCTTCGGGAGGGAGGGGTGGGCCTCAGCCCTTCTTGGACTTGGAGGCGCTGGCGTTCTTCTTCTTCTCGCGGGCCGCCTTGGCCTGCTCCAACTTCGCCACGGTCTTCTGGAGCGAGTCCGCCTTCGAGCCGCACCCGGAGGCAACGGCCTTGGGCGTGGTGGCCTTGCCTCCCACCTGGATGGGGCTCTTCTCGAGCTCGGGGGCCTTGGCGATCAGCTGCTTCGCAGTCTCGCCGCAGCGCTGGAAGCGCGCTCGCGCGTCCGTGTAGAGCGTCAGCTGAATGTCCAGGTTCTTCTCTGCCTTGGCCTTCTTCTCCAGCTCCTCTGCCTCCTGGCGGGCGGTGGCAGGGCCGGAGACGAAGTCGAGCACCTGCTGCGTGCTCTTGGCCTGCGCCAGGGCCTGGTCCAGGCGCTGCTCGGTGCGCCGCACGGAGGCTCCGTAGTCTTCGCTCTTCGCCTCGAGCGTCTTTCCCTCCTTCAGCCGCTCACGGGCACGCGTGACGGCATCGGTCACGGCCTTGACCTGCACGGGGCCGGCGTCCTTGCGCTCGAGCGCCTCGAGCGCGGTGGTGACGTCGCTCATGGCCTGGACGATGTTGTCGCGCTGCTTGTCCACGGCGGCTTCGAGCTCCTTGCGTGCCTTCTCCTCGCGGGCGGGACCGACGCGGGCCTTGAGCTCCGCGTGCCGGGATTGCAGCATCTCGGCCTCGGGGGCCAGCTCGATGTCCGGGTGGGTCAGCAGCTTGTGAGCGTCCTCGAGCTGCTCTTCGGCGCGATCCGCGTCCAGTCTGGCCAGAGCCTTCTCCGCGTCATCGAGCAGCGTGGAGGACTTGTCGGTCAGCTTCTCTCCGTGACGGGTGCGCTCCTGCAGGTTCTTGGGGCCGCAGGCAGCCAGGAGCACGCTGAGGAGGAGGGGGACGAGCCATGAAGAGAGGACGGAGGGGACTGGGCGCATGGGGCTCCTTGCTGGCTTGAGCCCGCAGCATAGGCGCGAAATGAGCTCCAGCAGGAACGCTCAGCACTCAACTTCCGAGGAGAGCCTCTGTCCACCATCCGCCTGGCTGCCTGTGAGTGCGTTGCCATTCACGCCCGGTGGCCTCCCTATTGGCCTCACCAGATTCGCGGGAGGCAACGGCGCATGTCCTTCTCAACGCTCGAAGTCCGTGGTCGAAGCACGAGGGGAGGGAAGGGCCGTCCCCTTCAGGCGCTGGCATGGGCGATGGTCCTCACGGTGTCCGGCTGTACCGGCTCGCGTGCGCCCGGACAGCCAGGCGGCCCAGCGCTCTGGACGCCAGCGAACAAGGTGGGGTTCGGCACCGCGAGGAGTGAGACGAGCCGGGTCTGGTACACGCTCGGCTCCGGCGAGCTGACGGAGGTCTACTACCCGACCCTGGGCTCCCCAAGCGTGCGGGACCTGCGGTTCGTCGTCTCCGATGGCCGGACGTTCGCCGAGCCGGAGATCGAGGCCACTGAGCACCAGATCGAGCTCGCCGACCCACGTAGCCTCACCTACCAGCAGGTGAACACCGCCAGATCCGGCAAGTACCGCCTCACCAAGACGTACGTGACCGATCCGGAGCGGAACACGCTCCTCATCGACATCAGCCTCGAGTCACTCTCGGGAGAGCCTTACGCGCTCTATGCCGTGTACGACCCCGCTCTCGCCAACGATGGGATGGACGACTCGGGGATGAGCGAAGGGGACGCGCTGCTTGCGCGGGATGGAACGGCCGCGAGCGCCCTGCTTGCCCAGCCACCCTTCGAGAAGACGTCGAGCGGCTACCTGGACGCGAGCGACGGCTGGAGCGATCTGCGCGGCGACTTCAAGATGGACTGGAGCTATCAGTCCGCGCCGGAGGGCAACGTGGTGCAGACGGGGAAGCTGCCGGTGAACGGGCTTGCCAGCCGGCAGCACGTGACGATCGCGCTCGGCTTCGGCGCCAGCACCCGGGAGGCCTTGGAGGCCGCTCGCAGCTCCCTGCGGACCGGCTTCGAGCAGGTGGCACAGCGCTACGCCGAGGGCTGGCACGGCTGGCTGGACTCGCTGACGCCGGCTCCGGCGAGCGCTCAGCCCTGGCAGATCACCTATGACGTCTCGGCCATGGTGCTGGCGGCCTCGGAGGACAAGCTGAACCGTGGCGCCTTCATCGCCTCGCCCAGCATGCCGTGGGCCTGGGGGCTCGGGCTGGAGAAGCCCTCCGGTGCCTATCACCTCGTGTGGTCGCGCGACCTGTACCAGATCGCCACCGCGCTCCTGGCCATGGGCGATCGGGCCGGAGCGGAGCGCGCGCTCGATCACCTCTTCAACGTCCAGCAGAAGCCGGATGGCTCGTTCCCGCAGAACGCGACGGTGGAGGGCATCCCGCACTGGACCCACCTCCAGCTGGATGAAGTCGCCCTGCCCATCGTCCTCGCATGGCAGCTGGGTCGCGCCGATCGAGAGACGTACACCGGCCACATCCAGAAGGCGGCGGACTTCCTCCTCGCTCACGGCCCTGCCTCCCCGCAGGAGCGCTGGGAGAACCAGAGTGGCTACTCGCCGGGGACGATCGCGGCGGAGATCGCCGGGCTCATCTGTGCCGCGGATCTCGCGCGCCGCAACGGGGACACGGCCTCCGCGGAGCGCTACGAGACGACCGCGGACTCCTGGCAGCGGCAGGTAGAGGCCTGGACGGTCACCACGAATGGACCGCTGGCGTCGCACCCGTACTACCTGCGGCTGACGAAGGATGGGAACCCCAACGCCGGGACGACGTACTCGCTGGGCGATGGAGGCCCGGCCGCCATGGACCAGCGCCGGGTGGTGGATCCGAGCTTCCTGGAGCTCGTGCGGTTGGGGGTGAAGCCCGCCAGCCATCCGGTCATCGCGCAGTCGCTGGCGGTCATCGATGCGCAGCTCAAGGCCGACACCCCAAACGGCTCCTTCTGGCGCCGCTACGACTTCGATGGGTACGGAGAGACGCGCGAGGGAGGCCCGTGGGAGATCAGCGAGCCGGACACCGGGCGGACGCTCGGCCGGGCCTGGCCGATCTTCGCGGGCGAGCGGGGCGAGTACGCGCTCTCCGTGGGCCAGCCGGCGGACACCTGGCTCGCGGCGATGGCTCGCTCCGGCAACGACGGGTACATGATGCCCGAGCAGGTCTGGGAGGGACGGCCTCCGTCCGGTCAGCCCGGCTTCGTGGCAGGGGAGGGCACCTTCTCGGCCACACCCCTCACATGGTCCCATGCCCAGTTCATCCGGCTGGCCTGGTCCATCCAGGCGGGCCACCCCATCGAGCAACCCGCTGTGGTCGCGTGCCGGTACACCCCCACCTGCCGCAGGTGACGAGTGTCCGCTCCCGGATATGCTTCCAGCGCAACATTGCAGGGGGCGTGAAACGTTCCTGGGTGTGACGCCGTCCCGCTATGCTGGCTTCTCGGGATCGTCGGGGTCCCGTGTCACGACATCGCGGCCGGAAGGGAGAGCCATGGGCTCCGCTCAGTACAGCGTGAGGAACGAACCTTCGGAGCGGACCCTTTATCTGCACATGGCGGGGTTCTTCGAGGAGGGCGAGATGAAGGAATTCATCCGGCTCTTGTTCGAGGCATCCGCGAGCTATGGGGGCAAGCCCCACCTGGTGCTGGCGGACATGCGCGAGCTGCAGATCTCCAGCCTCGACGTGTCGAAGCTGCTGGGAGAGGCCATCGGCCAGGTGCGGAAGCAGGGGGTGACGTGCTGTGCACACCTGACCTCGGCCACCGTGGTGAAGATGCAGATGGGGCGGCTGGCCCGAGAGCACTCGCATGGCGAGGACGTGACGGTGAACGTCGGCTCGCTCGAGGAGGCGAACAAGGTGCTCGCAGAGGCGCGGCTCTGGATGGGGGTGGACCCCCCGAGCGCGGCCCCTGGGCCTGAGAGCCCCAAGGCTCCATAGCCCCGAGTAGAAGGTCCGCCAGGTGCCTCTCCGGCAAGAGAGTCACGGCCCGGGCGGCGGACGGGGATGTGGCGCCTGGCTTGCGTGGGGCGCATCCGCTCCCAGGGCGTGAACTCCCAATGGGGAAGAACCGTTTCAGCCCCGGGCGCGAAGAAAGTCCCGTGAGCCGCCTGTGGGAACTCACGGGGGATGGCTCTCGCGACCGTGTAAGATGTTGAATTTGCTAATAATTGATTCGCGAAGCAACTTAGTGAGGGCATGTACGACAATAACCTTCGAACGGTTTGGTTATTTTCGGGAGCCCTCACATGTCGACCATCCACACCATCAACTCGGGTGAAACGCTCAGCAGCATCGCGCGCCGGTACAACTCGTCCGTCGACGCGATCGCCAAAGCCAACAACATCCAGAACCCGAACCTGATCATCACGGGTCGGCAGCTCACCATTCCGGATGGCTTCGACGCAAAGCCCCGGCCCTCCTCGGGCCCCCAGGCGGGTGACGGCTTCGAGTCGCGCCCGGCGCCGGCGCCGGCTCCGGGCAGCATCCCGTCGGCGGCCAGCGGCCAGTTCGACGGCACCCGCGCGGCGCCCGGCACCACGAACACGAACGCATGGATCCCCGTGGACGCCCCGCTGCAGGGCAGCCCGTCCGATCGCAACGCGGCCACGTACGCGGATGTCATCGACCAGTTCGGCGTGGGCAGCAACCCGCGCTACCAGCCGCGCGATGGCAACACCTACTGCAACATCTTCGCGTGGGATGTGACGAAGGCGATGGGCGCGGAGATCCCGCACTGGGTGGACGGCGCGGGCAACCCCACGGGCGTGGGCCAGGGCCGCGAGCTGGACGCCAACGGCGGACACCTGTGGCTGCAGAACCAGGGCCCCGCGCACGGCTGGCGCGAGGTGAGCGCCGAGGAGGCCCAGCAGATGGCCAACCAGGGCCACCCCACGGTGGCGAGCTGGCACAACCCGGGTGGCATCGGCCACATCGGGGTGGTGCGACCCGGTGAGATCAACGAGCGCGGCCCTGCTCTCGCCCAGGCCGGCGCGCGCAACTTCAACGATGGCCACGTGAAGGACTCCTTCGGCAACGCGAACGTGAAGTACTTCGTGAACGATCGCGGCACGGCCACGCAGGGCCCCGGTGAGCCGGCGCCCTCCACCCCGACCGAGCCGGGTGCGCCCGAGCCGGGTGCGCCCACCGAGGCGGCGCGCTTCAGCGTCCCGCAGAACGATCTGCAGCGCGGCAACCAGGGTGAGGAGGTGCGGCAGCTCCAGTCGGCGCTGGTGGATCTGGGGTACATGACGCAGGCGCAGATGGACACGGGCCCGGGGACGTTCGGTCCGCAGACGGAGGCCTCGCTCAAGCGCTTCCAGGCGGACCACGGCGTGCCGAGCACGGGGTACTACGGGCCGCTGACGCGTGAGGCGCTGACGGCCAAGGCGGGCGGCAGCTCGGGCCCCACGGGGCCGGGGCCTGTGACGGGGCCGGGCAACGAGCCGGGCCCGGCGGGCGGGGTGAGCATGCAGCAGCTGCGGTCCATCATGCCGAACCTGAGCGAGGCGCGGGCGCAGCAGATGCTGCCGCACCTGAACGCGGCGATGCAGGAGGCGGGCATCAACACGCCGAAGCGGCAGGCGGCGTTCCTGGCTCAGCTGGCGCACGAGAGCGGCGAGTTCCGCTACATGGAGGAGATCGCCTCGGGTGCGGATTACGAGGGCCGGACGGATCTGGGCAACACGGAGCCGGGAGACGGCATGCGGTTCAAGGGGCGAGGGCCCATCCAGCTGACGGGCCGCTCCAACTACCGGGCGGCGGGCCAGGCGCTGGGCATCGATCTGGAGAACAACCCGACGCGCGCGGCGGATCCAGACGTGGGCTTCCGCACGGCGGCCTGGTACTGGAACAACCGCAACCTGAACCAGTACGCGGACGCGGGCAACTTCGACGCGATCACCTACCGGGTGAACGGCGGGTACAACGGCAAGGCGTCGCGTGACGAGTACTACGCGCGGGCCCTGCAGGTGCTCGGCGGGTAGTCCTCACAACCTCGGGCGGGGTGCCGGCTTCATGGCCGGTGCCCCTCCGTGAGCGTCGTCAGGGCTGTGGAGGTGCCAGCAGCCCGGCCTGGGCCCGTGTAGACTCCCGCGCGGTTGCGAGAGCGGGAGGAGTGTCTTGCCGTACCGGGGCCGGTGGGTGGCCATCCTGGGGGGACTGCTGGCATGTGTGGCGGGAGCCGCCGAGAAGGCACCGCCTCCTCATGACATCGCCCTCACCATCAGCGGTGGTGTGAGCCTCGGCGCCTATGAGGCCGGGCTGACGTGGGGCACCGTGCGCTTCCTTCGGCTCGCCCGCGCCGAGCCCATCCAGGGGCCCACGTTTCGCCCCAACCTCATCGGCGTCACGGGCGCCAGCGCTGGCAGCATCAACGCCCTGCTCGCCGCCGCGCTCTGGTGCGAAGCCCCCGACTCCTCCGCGGACGACAGCGTCGACTCCAACCTGCTGAGGGACACATGGCTCCCCGTGGGCCTGGACGATCTGCTGCCCGAGGATGCCAGCGCCTACAGGCCTGACGATGGGCTCCTCTCGCGGCGGGCCCTGGAGCGGGCGCTCGCGCAGCTGCGAGCCCAGGTCTTCACCCCCAACCCCACGCGCCGCTTCCAGCCCGGGTGCAGCGTGCCCCTGGGCTTCAGTGTGACTCGCGTCAAACCCGAGGTGAGCCACATCGCGGGGCTGCCAGCGATGACCCAGCGCTTCGTCGTGCCGCTGGCGCTCGAAGTCACTCCCAGTGGCCGGGTGCGCCTGCATCACCAGCCCCTGCCTGGCAACGGAGAGCTGGCCTCCAGCGCGCTCATGCTAGGCGAGAGCCCCGATCCCGAGCCGCCCGGACACGCTCTCGACTCGGATCAGGTGAGCCAGGCGGTGCTGGCTTCGGCCGCCTTCCCCGTGGCCTTCAGCCCGCGTGAGCTGTGCGACTGCACGGCCTCCTGCCCGCTCGAGCAGCGTGTGCCGCAGGGCTCCTGCCCAGGGCCCGACGCCGAGCGCCCCCTCACGGGCCTCACCTGCACCGCTCGCTCCACGCCGGGGCAGGAGCTGATGCTGTGCCGCCGGCCCTACGTGGACGGGGGTGTCTTCGACAACGCCCCCGTGGGCCTGGCCATCGAGCTCGTGGAGTCGAGGCGGGGACCCAGTCTGTGGAATCCCGTCACCTACGTCTTCGTGGATCCCGACTTCCGTCGCTTCGAGTCCCGTGCCGCCTCCGCCTCTGTCCAGGGCACGCCGGCCGGGGCGAGCCTCGCCAGCAGTCTCGAGTTCTTCAGTGGGCTGGTGGCCACCGCGCGCAACTCGGAGCTGGGGCGCACGGCGCGGGCCATGCACTGGAACCGCACGACGCGCACCCTGCTCATGGGCGCGGCGGACGCGGGTCGGCGGTATGCCGGCATTCACGGCGTGCTGGCCTCGCTCGTGAACGGGCGCGTCACCGAGGCGCGGCTGCCCGAGCTCCCCGCGCGTGGCTCGCTGTCCGTGTCCGAGCGGCTGCGGCGTGGACGGGTGTTGCTCTCCTGCGTCCAGAGGTTGTCGGGGCAGGACGGCGGTACCGCCATTCCAGGGCTGCTCGGGAGCTGTGCCAGGGCGCTGCACGGAGAGCCGGGGGTGGATCCGCTCCAGGCGGATGCGGTCCAGGCCGCGAAGGTGGGCGAGCGCCTGTCCGTGGAGGAGCTGGTGTCGCTCGGCACGTCGCTGGCGAGGCTGCTCGAGGCTCGCGGCCAGTTCCGCCGCTATGTGGACGAGCCACTGGCGCAGGCCGAGGATCCAGGGCCGCGTGCCCAGGCCGCGTTCCGGGATGGCATGGAGCTGAGCTCATCGGTCATCGAGTTCTTCGCGGGCGAGCTGGATCTGCTCTCGCGCAGCGAGATCTCCGAGGCGCAGCAGTGGCAGTTGCGCGAGGCCTTCCTGAGCACTCTGAGCAACAGCCAGGGACTGGGTGCGGCCACGCACCAGCTCGCCAACACCGTGCTGGACGAGCAGCTCCGGTGGCTCGAGGTGATGCCGGAGCCTCGGCTCTCCGGGCTGGCGCGCGAGGCCCGTTCGCGGCTGCACGAGCTGCCGAAGGGGAGCCTCTTTGATCCAGAGCCCGTCCAGCGTCTCCTCGGCGCCGCGTCCGAGGTGCTGCTCCGGCCCGAAGTCGCCGCGGAGCAACGGGAGTTCGACGGCAGCGAGCATGCCGGAGAGCTCCGCCTGCTGGCCTGGCGGGTGCGCGTGATTCGTGTCCTGACGGGGCTGGTGCCGACGCTGCGGCAGCTCCTGGCGTCGCTGGAGTCCCTGTCCGAGCAGGCCCTGGCGCTTCAGCAGGGCCGTGCTCCCGAGCGCCGCCTGTTCGTCACCACGCGCTTCGCGCCCCTGGCCGGCTCGCAGCTCGGCAACTTCGCGGGCTTCATGGATCGCCCTCTGCGCGAGCTGGACTATTACGCCGGGGTATACGACGCGGTGCACTCGCTCTCAGTGCAGGGCTGTGCCGCGCAGGATCCCTACTTCACCGGCCGGCCCGCGCCCGCGCGACTTCCGGGCCCCTCGGACGAGCTGGACCTGGGAGATCCCCAGACCCAGCGCTGTGTGGGAATGTTGATGCGAGCCAACGCGCAGTGGATGGGGCTGTTGGCCTCGAAGCGGGCCCGCCACGTCCTCACCGCGCTCGCGCGAGAGGAGCTGGCGATCGCCCTGGGCAGCCGTCAGCAGGTCCAGGAGCTGCTGCGTGAGCCGGCCTGGGCCTGGGTGGAGGAGGGCCCCTGGCTGCCAGAGGACGACCCTCTCGCCGCGGCGCTCGCGGCGCTCCGCTCACACCGCCGGCCGTGCAAGGCGGGAGACACGGAGCAGCTGTGTCTGGCGGACCCGGGCTTCGACGAGTTCCTCACGGGCCTGCGCAAGCACGGCTTCCAAGGGCAGGAGGCGAACATGCGCCTGGCGCTCCAGGATCCGGCGCGCTGGTGGGGCACGACGATCCGCAGGGCCATGGATCGCGCCACAGTGGTGGAGCTGCAGCAGGAGCTTCCGGAGGGTGCCACGGCCTCCACCGCGCGGCAGGGCGTGCGGCTGGGGCTCGCGGCAGGGCAGCTCCTGGCGCGCCGGGATGTGAGCATTTCACCCACCCCCCGCTTCGAGCTCGATCCCTCCAGCCTGCCGGCGGCACCTCCTCCGGGCGCCAGCGCATGGAAGCTGCGGCTGATGCGGCTGATGCCCTACCGGGTGGCCTTCGATGCGGCGCACGGCGGAGTGGCGCTGGCCTGGGTCGAGCCCGCGCTCAGGCTCTCGCCGCGGCTGTCCCTGCTGTCCCAGGTGGAGCCGCTCGACTACGAGAGCCAGAACGATCGGCTCTCGAGCACGCTGGGGCTGCGGCCCACGCTGCACCTGGGAGGAGTCTCCCTGGGCGCGGGGCCTCGAGCCTCGCTGCACTGGAGCGGCGAGCGCCGGTTCGACTGGGGACTGGAGGTGCATGGCTCGGTGCTGCAGGACCGGGTGGGCGTGAGCGTGGGTGTTCGCGAGTCGCCCTTCACCGGGGCGCCGCTCCGGAGCCTCTCGGTGTCGCTGTCGCTCGGAGACTTGAACGGACTGGCCTATTGGTTGACGCTGTGAGCCCTCGCCAGGCGCTTCGCTAGACGTGGGCTCGGTTCCGGCTGAGCAGCAGCACCCCGAACACCGCCACGAGTGCCCCAATGAAGCAGCCAATGATGCTGGGAAGCGCGAGGGTCATCTTCTCCATCCCCGGCTGGAGGCTCCCCCCCACCAGGCCTCCGAAGAGGCCTCCCACCATGCCGATGAGGGGCATGCGGAACCCCCCCATGCGTGGGGGGGTGGGCACGATGAAGCGGCAGAGCAGGCCGGTGACCAACCCGATGACCATGAACGCAATCTGCTGCTCCATGCTTGTTGCTCCGTGGGATCAGGTGCCTGCCCTCAGCGGCCGGCACGGGAAACCTTCCACTCAGGGCATTGCCCTCCCGGTAGAGATGTGCAGCCCGGACCAGATACCAAGCGCAGCCAGAATCCGGGAGGATGGTTGCTTGCCCAGCAATACGGCGAGCAGGCGCCACGCGGGCTTGAGTAGAATGGCCGTGGAATGACCCTGCAACCTGGAACGCGGTTCGGGCGGTACGAGCTGGTCTCCCGGCTCGGTTACGGCGGCATGGCCGAGACCTGGCTCGCCCGGCTCCTCGGGGAGGCGGGCTTCGCCAAGACGGTGCTCATCAAGAAGGTCCTCCCCGAGTACGCCGACGACTACGCCTTCACCAGCATGTTGATCAGCGAGGCGCGCATCTGCGCCACGCTCTCCCACGACAACATCGCCCAGGTGTTCGACTTCGGCCGGGTGGAGAATGAGTACTTCGTGGGCATGGAGTACGTGGACGGCCAGCCGCTCAACAGCGTCGTGCAGCACGCGGTTCGCGCGGGAGGCTCGGTCCCCGTTCCTCCCGCGGTCTTCATTGGCGTCCAGATCTGCCGCGGCCTCCAGTACGCCCACACCCGCAAGGACGATGGGGGCAAGCCGCTGAGCATCGTCCACCGCGACATCTCGCCTGAGAACGTGCTCATCAGCTTCGAGGGGCAGGTCAAGATCGTCGACTTCGGGCTGGCCAAGGCGCGGGAGCTGCGCGACCTCAACACCGAGCCGGGAGTGGTGAAGGGCAAGTACCTGTTCTTCTCGCCGGAGCAGGCGCGAGGCCAGGAGGTGGATGCGCGCCCGGACGTGTGGGCCACGGGGATCGTCCTCTCCGAGCTGCTCTGCGGGAGGCTTCCCGTCGAGGGGCCTGAGTACGTCGTGATGCCCAAGCTCAGTCAGGGCGAGTTCCCTCGGCCCCGGGACATCAACCCGCGGGTGCCCCAGGAGCTGGAAGACATCATCATGGGGGCGCTCACGGTGCGCCGGGAGGATCGCTACGAGTCCAGCCATGTCTTCGGCGAGGCCCTGGCGGGCTTCCTGTACTCCCACGCGCCCCGCTTCTCTACGTTGACGCTCTCGCACTACATCCAGGACCTGTTCAGCGAGGCGCTGGTGCGCGCGGGCCGGGAAGTCCAGGTGCCGGGCTCGTTCCAGGAGGAGCTCGCCTCGTGGCGTGCCGATCCGCGTGCCGCCCCCTCAGCGCCACCGGAGCCCCGTCCCGAGCCTCCCGCGCCGAGCCCCGCCGCGCCGAGCCCCGCTGCGTCGAGCCCCACCGTTCCGGCCTTGGTGAACCCTCCCCCCGAAGGGCCAGTGGCGGCTCCTCCAGCGTCCAGTGCTCTTCGGGCGTGGAAGTGGAGCGTGGGAGGTGGCACGGCGCTGGGGTGGTTGGCCGTGGGCCTCATCGCGATCGCCGTCAAGAGGATGCCTCGGTCCGAGCCCGTCACGGACGTGCCCACGGAGGAGGTTGTCGCGGAGGCACCCGAGGAGCCAGCCCATCGGAGCCCGCCCTCCGCGGCTCCCTCGGTGGATGTCGAGCGGTACATCCAGCAGGCGAAGGCGGCCGTCGCCAGCAGGCGCTATGAGGCAGCCATGGAGAACTATCGGGTGGCCTTGAAGTTCCATCCGAGCTCGCTGGAGGCGAAGGCGGGGCTGGGCTTCTCGCTGGCGGTGGGAAGGACCGACGAAGCGAGCAATGCAGAGGCGGTGAAGCTGCTGCAGGAGGTCGTGGAGAAGGACTCGTTGAATTCCCTCGCGTGGTTTGCGCTCGGCATGGCGCTCCAGGTGACCCGTGAGGAAGAGGAGGCGGCCGAGGCCTATAAGACGTACCTGGTCCTGGAGCCCTCCGGGAGGTTCGCCCCCGACGCCCGTATCGCCCTCAAGCAGCTGGGCGCGAACTAAGCCATCGGGGTTAAGTCGTTTCAGGGGGGCTGGGTTCGCGGCCTAAAGCAGGCGTGGAGGGCTGTGCTTCAGTGCGAGTGAGCGCGAGCAAGACGCTGAGCGAGGCGGAAGAGCTGAGAGCAGGAGAAGTCCAGAGGAGCCTCCTGATTCTGGAGGGCATGACGGGCACGGAGGAAGGGCAGCCAGGCCTTGTCACCGATGACGACCGCGGCCTCTTCCAGCATCTTGCGCGGCAGCCAGCGGCCGCCGAGCACCTCCACCAGATAGCGGCCGAGAAAGGCACCCAGTGCAGGGACGAGGGTCTCGCGCTGCTCGTGGGACAGGCGCCTGCCCCAACCTGCGTGCCACAGGTGCCAGTCGAGGTGAGGCAGTGCCTCCAGGGTGCCCTCGGTGACTTGGGGCACGTCCGAGTGGAACAGGGCGATGAGCTGCTCGGCGTAGAGGCCCTCGTAGGTGTCGATGGCGGCCTTGACGTTGTCCACATCGGGTGCGGGAGCCTGAGAGGCAGGCAACCACTCGGAGACGGGGGGAGGGTGGTAACGGTTGAAGCGTTCGACGAGGGAGCGCTTGCCGCCCGCCACTCCATGAAAGTCAGCCTCCATGCGGAGGATGTCGGCGACGTCGGGATCGAACTCCATGGGCAGGGGTGAGAACTCGAGGGAGCGCTGGCGCAGAGTGGCCAGGGTGGAGTCCAAGGAGAGTTCGGGGCGCAGGTGGACGAGGGCACGGGCCTGGGCGAGGCGGGCCTCTTCGGAGTCGAAGTCAGCGGGGGTGGGGCGGGTGAGCCAGAGGACGGCGCCGCCGGGCAACTCCTCGATGAGGACGGCCGGGGTGGACAGCAGGCGCTGGCGGCCTATGGCCTGCACCATGGCCGGGCCGTACACGTTGAGCCAGAACGTCTCATAGATGGGCCGGGGTGTACTCAGGTCCTTCACGGTGGGATCGGTGCCAAGGCAGAGATCGGTGAAGCTGTGACCCAGGCCGAAGGTGAGAGGGAGGCAGGAGGCCATGGCCCGCACGAAGGAGACGAGGTGCCCGGCGCGCCTTTCGGCTTGGCCCGGCTCGCGTAAGAACGAGAAGGGCTGCAGGTACATTTCAATGGAGCTATAGCCTCCAGCATCATTCGTCCTGCTCACGAACTCGACCATGACCTCCGGCGGCTGGGAGCGCACCAGCATGAGACTGAAGGTGTCGACAATGTAGGCCTTATGGAGCCGCTTCCGCAGAGCTTGGCGCGAATAATTCAGGCGAGGACCCAATATCCGCATCTTGTCTGGGCGCAACTCGGGGTCCAGCGACTCGATGACCTCCAGCACCTTCTCCAGCCCCTCGAAGCCCCGGTCCATGGGGTTGGTGGAAGAGAAGAGCTCAAGCAGAAACCTTCCGGACTTGTTCCACTCGTCAGGGGACATAGAGGTGGAGGTCGACACCATTTTGGGGCGCGGCTTTCAAGAGGGCCTTCCTGATTTCGGCATCAAGAGTCGTCGCGTCATAGACGATGTGCACCCGTGAGATCCGCACTTTCTGGCCAAAGAGTGGATGGCCGCGCCGACGCACTTCCACCACTCCACTGTACTTGGTCCTGGCCTCCAAGCTGTCGATCTTGAGCTGGTCTCGCACCTCGTTCAGGCCCTTGCCAGAGAAGCTGTGCTGCTTGTTGCTGAAGGAGTGGACGGAAGGTTGGCGGCCTGCTCCGAGGGTCGCTTGGTCTACGGCGAGTTGATCCACATAGACGGGATGGGCACGGCCCTCGAGCTGGAGTCCCGTGTTGTCGGTGACCAGGGGCTGCTTCATCCCCGGGATGCACTGCCGCGAGCCTTCTGCTTGCTGGAGCCAGCGCGTGACGGCGCGCTGGAACTCCAGGGAGCGCTGGAACGTGTTGAGGAGTCCCGAGTAGCTGTTCCAGGTGAGAGGGGGCTTGGCTTCTGGCACCCTGGGGGGTAGGGGGCGCGTACCGGCCAGCTCCTCGTAGCGGCGGTGCCAGTAGGCCACGTAGCTGGTCCAGCGCGGGTGCTCGGCCTCAATGCCTGAGGGGGGCTGGGAGGAGGCGGGGCGGTGGCGTGCGAGTTCCTTCAGGCTCTGAGGGTGGCGTGCGGCCGTCTCCAGTGCCTCCGCTTCAGCGAGGCGGGCCTCCAGAGCGGCGAGCTCCTCCGCGGCGATACGGGCCTCCAGCCCCGCCAGCGCCAGTCTTCCAGCCTCCACCGGGGTGGCGGCTTCCGCTGCCGCGGTCCTGGCTTCAGCCGTTGCCGCCTCCGCTTCCGTGGCACCGGCCGCGCCTCGCCTGAGGACGGTGCCCACCAACAGCACGTCGAGCACGGCGGCGATGGTGGTGTTTCTTACATGCTGGAGCTTGGCCTCTTGGGAGAAGCTGTCGGCCATGACCTGGCGCAAGCGCATGCCCCCTTCGCCACGCGAGGGCATGAACTCGTCCAGCTTGTGCCACTGCGCCACGCAGGCGGGCAGGGAGCCGCAGGCAATGCCCAGGGATTTGCGGGCCAGTTCCTGACCGGTGGCGCGGAGGGTGGCCTCCAACTGTTCGAAGAGCGCCTGGGCGCGCGAGTTGCCGGCCCGGGAGTCGGCGTAGACGCGCTCGAGGTGCGCAGCGCGGTAGACGAGGAGCACGGCGGAGCGGCTTCCCACCAGGGTACCGTTCTCGTCGCAGTACAGGGCGTAGTCGAAGGGGGGAGTGATGTCCTTCTGCAGCTCCTCGAGGGGAACGGCGTCGGGTTCGGAGCAGGAGCCGCCCAGCTGCGTGGAGGCCAGCAAGACCAGGAGCGCCAGAGAGCACAGGCGTGGCATGGCGCGGAGCCTGTCACCGCCCGTGGGTGGGCGGGAAGGACCTCATAGGCAGAGACCCGGGATGGACGAGGGACATGAGATCTGCCGGATTCAGCCAGTCCCACGTGCGACGTAGCCAGGGGCGTCACCGCCCACGCTGAGAAGTCGGGCCTCCGCCCAGCCCCCCCTGAAAAGACTTAGCCCCGATGGCTTTGCAGGAGCCGTCCCCGCATGACGCTCCTGCTTCGTGAGGCCCGCCCGCGCGCGCTCGGTGATGATTCCGAGGAGGACCCTCGTCAGGCCATGGCGGGGACGGAGCGCCGCAGCCCGGCGTATTGCAGCCCGGCGAAGACGGCGACCGCGAGTGCCTGTCCGAGGGTGAAGAGGTAGCCCCAGGTCGTCGGCGTGGCCCATCCGGCCGCCAGGAGCAGCACGCTGTCGAGGGCCCACAGCACGTTGCAGCCGACGATTCCCCAGACGAGCCGGTGCGGGATGGTGGTCCGCACGGAGAGGTACACCAGCAAGGCCGCAAAGGGGATCAGGCTGAGGCCCGCCGTCCGCAGCAGTGCCACATTCAGCCCCAGCAGGCCGCCCAGCGGGCTGGCGGCGAGCAGCATCAGGGCACCGGTGGCGCCACTGATGACACCATCGGCGAGCAGGGCACGGCGCAACAGCTTCCACGAGTCAGTCATCGTGCTCATATCGGATGTTCTCCTTTGAGACAGGGATGCGCGACGATGCGTGAGGCCCCGTCGCGTGAGGCTTTTCATGCGCCTCGGCGGGGCCGATGTCGATTACGTCCGAGGTAATTGGAGGGATGACGTCCCGCCTCTATCCTCCCAGCCATGACGACTCTGAGCTCCTCGCCAGGCCGCCCGGTAGGAGAGCTGCTGCGCATGTGGCGCCAGCGCCGAAGCCTCAGCCAGCTCGATCTGGCATGCCGTGCGGAGGTCTCTGCCCGGCACGTCAGCTTCCTGGAGACGGGCCGGTCGCAGCCGAGCCGGGAGATGCTGCTCCATCTCGCCGAGGAGCTCGAGATCCCGCTCCGTGAGCGCAACGGCTTGCTGGTGGCCGCAGGGTATGCCCCCGTCTATTCCGAGAAGAGCCTCGAAGATCCCGCGCTCCGGGCCGCGCGGGAGGCCGTGAATCTGGTGCTCACCGGCCACGTGCCCTACCCAGCGCTCGCCGTGGACAGGTACTGGACGTTGCTCGCGGCCAATCGCGCGGTGGGCGCGCTCCTGACAGGAGTCTCGCCCGAGCTGCTCCAGCCTCCGCTCAACGTCTTGCGGCTCAGCCTGCACCCTTCAGGGCTGGCGCCGCGTATCGCCAACCTGGAGCAATGGCGGCACCACGTCCTGACTCGGCTTCACCGTCAGGTCGAGCTCACCGGGGATGCGACGCTTGCCGCCCTCCTCGAAGAGCTTCGTGGCTATGGTGGCGAGGGCGGCACTGCGTACCCTCTGGGGCTTGCGGGAGGGCATGAGTACACGGGAGTGGTCGTACCCATGCGCCTTCAGACGCCGCAGGGGCTCCTGTCGTTCTTCAGCACCGTCACCGTTTTTGGCACGGCCGTCGACATCACCCTCGCTGAGCTCGCGATCGAGTCCTTCTTCCCCGCGGATCCAGCGACCGGCGAGGCACTCAGACGCATCGCCGCGGAGGGGACGCACACGGACTCTTGAAGCAGCTCCCTCGCCGAACCCGCGAGCACTCGCAGTTGTCGCCGCGCGGTGGAGTGTACGGCTCCGAATCATACCTGAGATGAGGGATGCATTCAGGGTGACCCATGAGGTAGGGTGGAGGGGAGGAGCGGAGCAGGCCGCTCCTTGCGCCAGGAGGACTCATGGAGACGAGGCTGCTCGCGAGGGAGCAGAACCCGGCTTCGTTGAAGGTGGGCACGCGGGTAGGGCCGTGGCGTGTGGTGTCCTGGAGAGGGCAGGGCACCTACGGCACCGTCTACAAGGCTGTGCGTGACGGCCGCGAGGAGGAAGGCTTCTTCGCGCTGAAGATGGCCAACCACGCGCGCAACGAGCGCTTCGAGCGAGAGGGGGATTTGCTCTCGCTCATCCGGCACCCGAACGTGCCACGGCTGCATGGGCAAGGGCACTGGGAGTGCGCGCTGGGGGTGTTTCCGTACCTGGTGATGGAGTGGGTGGAGGGAGTGCCACTGTACGACTGGTCCAGCCAGCGCAACCCCACCCAGCGCCAGGTGATGGAGCTGGTGGCCCAGGTGGCGGGAGCGCTGGCGGCCGTGGAGGCGGCGGGTGGAGTGCACCGGGACGTGAAGGGGGACAACGTGCTGGTGCGGCTGGCGGATGGGCGGCCGTTCCTGACGGACTTTGGCTCGGGAATGGTGCGGGGGGCTGCGGTGCTGACGCTGGACATCCTGCCGCCCAACACGGTGGCCTACCGCAGCCCCGAGGCATGGGCCTATCAGCGCTTCAACAACTTCCAGGCGAGAGCGCACTACGAAGCCAATGCCAGTGATGACCTGTTCGCGCTGGGGGTGACGGCGTACCGGCTGGTGACCGATGAGTACCCGCCGCCGACACAGCCGGATGAGGCAGGGGCCGAGGTGTGGAGGTGGAATGGGAAGGGGCCTCGTTCTCCTCGTGAGCTCAACGCTCAGCTGGGCAAGGCGCTGGATGGGCTCATCCTGCGGCTGGTGTCGGTGAATCCCGAGGAGCGCTTCAACGGGAGTCCGGAGGAGGCCGCCGAGGCGTGGGAGCAGGTGGCGCGGGAGACGGGGCCCGAGGCGGACGAGCTGTTGTTTGCCTGGGAGACGCAAGCGGCGGCTGAGCGCTCACGGAAGCAGGACCCCGTCAGCCAACGGTTGGGCCATCGCCCACGGCGGAGGGATGCGGAGGTGGTTCAGCGCTCGAAGGAGGGGGATGCAGGGGCGCGGGTGGAGTGGGAGCGACAGGAAGCCAGGGAGCAGAAGCGTGCACAGGCTCCCACGGAGCAAGAGGGAAGGAGGATTCCAGCAAGGAGGTTGGTGCTGAGCGCGGCTGTGGTGGCGCTGATGGTGTTCGTGGTCGTGCCCCAGCAGGAGGATCTCCCTCGGCAATGGGAACCGCCTGTGGTCGTGCAGGCGGTGCCAGGTCAGCAAGAGGAGGGAAGGGATGGCGGCACCGCAGGACTGGGTGACGGATTCTCCTCCGTGGCTGCGAAGGAAGAGATACCGCCGCAAGAGTCAGCACGGTTCGTCGCTGTCGACATGCCAAAGAATCCGCTGGCCGGGCAGCTCCGTGCCCCCTGTAAGTCATGGCAGGTAGAGATTCGCGGCGGGTGTTGGGACTTGGCAGGTCGCGCGAAGCCCCCTTGCGACGATGAGACCTACGAGTGGTTAGGGAACTGCTACATCCCCATCTTCCGCACCCAGCGCAGGCCGGCCTCAGACGAGCCGTAGCCTGAGGGCGTCACCCATGAAGAGAAACAGGGAGGAGACGGGCCGCTGAAGATGGAGCGCAGGCGCTCACGTACGCGGTCTGTTCCCCCATACGAAGGGAGTATGGCCCGGCCCGCAGCCACCCGTCGAGGGCACGGACCCCGAGGGTCGGCGGTGGCCGTGGGGAACCTCGGGACGGCTGAGACTCAGCGGATCATGTCGATGTGGGGGACGCCGTCCTCGTCGTACACGTCGCTGATCGGGCGGAAGCCATAGCCCTCGTAGAACCGCTGGAGGTAGTGCTGGGCGCCGATGCGGACGGGGGCACCCGGGAAGTGCGTCTCGATGAAGGACAGGCCCTTCTCCACCAGTGTCTTGCCGTAGCCCTGGCTGCGCACACGTGGGGCCGTGATGACGCGGCCAAAGCTGGCCTCCGGGTACTTCAGCCCCGGCGGGAGCACGCGGAGGTAGGCCGCGAGGAAGGGCTCTGGCTCGCCCGGCAGCCCCCCGAGCAGATGGTGGGAGCCACGATCGTAGCCATCCGCGTCTTGGTAGATGGACTTCTGCTCCACGATGAAGACCTGCTGGCGGAGCGCGACCACTCGGTAGAGCTCATCCACCGTCAGCTCCGGGAACCGCCTCCACTGCCAGTCCAGCATCCTGCGCTCCTTGGGTATACCGCCGGGTATTCGGTACCATTTCCTGGCTGGGCAAGCCCAGCTTCCAGACCGAGAGTGGCGTGAACGAACCTTCGATACAGACGAGCTCGTGGTGGTCGCAGGTGGTGACGTTCCTGGCGTGGGCTCTGGGTGTGGTCCTCCCGGCGGTGACGCTGGTCATCGAGCTGCACTCTCGGATGTGCGCCGAGACGTTCTTCGATCCGCTGCCCACGCTCGTGCACGTGCTCCTCGTGGCGTGTGTGCCCGTGGCCAGCGCCGTGGGGCTGATCGCCACGAGGGTGCGCACCCCGCGCCTGCTGAGCGCCGCGCTCATCCTCAACGGCATGGCCATCGGCATCAGCGCGCTGTACTCCGCGATCTTCCTGCCGCTCCTGCCCCTGGCGGTGATCGCCGTCTTCTTCGCCGGGATGGGCCTGCTGCCGTTGGCGCCGCTGCTGTCGCTCGTCATGTCCGGGGTGATCCGTCGTCGGCTGGGCCGGGCCCACCCCGCGGGTGTCCAGATCCCCAAACCGTGGCTCGGAGTGGGGATCGCGCTGGTGACGTTCCTCGCGGTGGAGGGGCCCGTGGCGGGGACACGGCTGGCGCTGCACGCCGCGGTGAATGGAGGCCCGCAGACCCAGCGCGCCGCGCTCGAGTGGCTGCGGAGGGCCGGGAACGAGGAGGTGCTTCGGGCCGCATGCTACGTGGCTCCGCGGCAGGCCAGCCTCCTCGACTTCCTGATGTCCTTCGACGGCGTGGTGAGCGTCGAGGAGGCGAGGACTGCGTACTACCGGGTGACGGGGCAGACGTTCAACATGCTCCCCAAGCCGGAGAACCTGCGCTCGGGGGAGTTCTTCCGCTTCGACGGCGAGGATCTCGACAGGGCCAGCGAGGTGGTGGGAGGCCGTGTGCCGGGGCTCTCTCTGGCCAGCTCGGAGCTGAAGGGCTCAGTGGATGGAGACGCGGCGCTCGCCTACCTGGAGTGGACGATGAGCTTCGAGACGACGGCCGAGGGCCAGTCCGAGGCGCGCACGGAGCTGATGCTTCCGCCAGGGGCGGTCGTCTCGCGGGTGACGTTGTACATCGACGGGCAGGAGCGCGAGGCTGCCTTTGCCTCTACCGCCAAGGTCCAGGCGGCCTACAACAAGGTCGTCCAGACGCGCCGGGATCCCCTGCTCGTGACCTGGCGGGGCACCGATCGGATCCAGGTCCAGTGCTTCCCCGTGGTGAAGGGCCCGCCGATGAAGATCAAGCTCGGCTTCACCGTGCCGCTGTTGCCTCGAGACGAGGGTCACTTCGCCACGCTCCTGCTCCCGACGCTGGCCGAGCGCAACTTCCACATCGCCGAAGACTTCCGGCACGTGGTGCGCGTGGAGTCCCGGCGCCCGCTCACGACGAAGGCCGGTGGAGGCCTGGAGCGCCGCGATGATGGGGTGAGCGAGTGGCTGGCCTCCTTGAGCGACGAGGCGCTGCAGCCTCCTCAGGCGGTGCTCACCGTCGAGCGCAAGGGCGCGCCGGACACGGCTTGGACGGAGGATCTGCTCGACGGGGGGGCCTACGTCGTGCGTCAGCGGTTCAGGAAGACCCCCGAGGAGCCGCCATCGCGGGTCATCCTGGTCGTGGAGGGCTCCGAGGTGATGAAGGAGGCGCTGCCGGAGATCGCCGAGGCCCTGTCCGCCTTCCCGCGAGGCACCGAGCTCGCAGTCCTGGCAGCGAGGGACGGAGTCGAGGAGCTCCTGCCGCTCCGAGCGATGGACGTGGAGACACTCCGGCAAGCGGCGGAGCAGGTAAAAGGGCTGAGCGCGGCGGGGGGCCAGGACTCCAGCGCGGCCATGGCCCGCGCGTGGTCGATGGCGGTCACCGAGGAGCGCACCCACGTGGTCTGGGTCCACGGGCCTCACCCGTTAAAGCTGGCTCGCGACCCGGAGCCCGCCGCCTGGTGGCTCGACGCCAATCCCCCCAGTGAGATCCTCGATGTGATGGTGGGCCGGGGCCCGAACCAGCTCGCCAGGGACCTCTCGCCCTACGCGTACTTCCGCTCGGTGCCGCGGCTCGGGACGCTGGAGGAGGACTTGAAGCGGGTGTTCACCTCCTGGGGCGGCGAGTTCTACGAGGTCCAGCGGGATCGACTCCCCGTCGCGGAGGCCGCGCTCACCGGGGAGGCCTGGAAGACGTCGTCGCACCTGGCGCGCCTCTGGGCGAGCGAGGAGGTCCGCCGGCTGTTGGCGACGGGGGATGACGTGGACCATGAGAGGGCGGGTGAGCTCGCGGCTCGCCACCAGCTCGTCACGAACGTCACGGGCGCGGTGGTCCTGGAGCGCAAGGAGCAGTACGACGAGGCGGGCTTGACGCCCGTGGCCGAGGGCACCGTGCCCAGCGTGCCCGAGCCGGAGACGTGGATGCTGCTGGCCGTGGCCTGCGCGCTCCTGGTGGCCTTCCGCCTGCGCCGGACGGCTTGATGCGGCGAGCCCACTTCATCCTCGGACTGCAGCTCCTCGCCGGATGGCAGGCATGGAGCTGGTATGCCCGCCGCGTCCAGGACGGCTCTGACGAGCCGTGGGGCCTGCTGGCCCTGCTGGCCCTGGTGTTGATGCTGCCTCGAGGGGCACCCCACGCGCTGCGGGAGCGGGAGGTGTGGGTGCTCGCGGCCGTCAATGTCGGCGTGGCCGTGGGCCACCCCTGGCTGCCGCCACTGGTCCGCGCCGCGGTGTGCCTCTTGTGCGTCACAGCGATCGTCTCGCGGATGACCGAGGGCCGCGCCTTCCACCTGGGGACCTGGCTGCTGGCGCTCCTGGCACTGCCGATCCTGTCGTCGGTGCAGTTCTACCTGGGCTATCCGCTGCGGCTCGCGGCGGCCGCGCTGTCTGTGCCCATGCTGCGGGGGATGGGGGTACCGGCGCTGAGGGAGGGCGCCAGCCTGACGATCGGCTCGGACGTCATCCTGGTGGATGCGCCGTGCAGTGGGGCGCGCATGCTCTGGGTGGGGTTGTTCCTGGCCGTCACCTTGGCGTGTCTGCTGCGGCTGGGCGCGGGGCGGACGCTGCTGGCGTGTCTGCTGGGCGTGGGCGCCGTCCTCTTCGGCAACGCGCTTCGGGTCTGCGCGCTTACGCTCGTGGAGCGCAGCCCGGTCTCCGGGCCTCCCTGGCTCCACGAAGGCGTGGGCGTGGCGTCCTTCATTCCGGTGTGTCTGCTGATCGCGGGCAGCTGCCTGTGGCAGCGTGCGCGCCAGCGGGCCGTGGAGGCGCACGCATGAGTCGAGCCACCTGGGTCATGTTCGTGCTCTCGAGCGCGCTGCTGGCGACGGCGCCCTTCTGGCGTGCTCCGCTGGAGCGAGCGCCGGTGGAGGCGGCCTTCCCGGGCTGGCCCTCCACCTTCGAAGGGCGTGCGCTTCGAGAGCTGCCCCTGTCAGAGAGAGAGGAGCGGTTCGGGGCAGGCTTCCCAGGCCGCATCGCGCGCTTCACCGATGGACAGCGTGAGCTCATCATCCGATGGGTGGCAGCGCCCACGCGCCAGCTGCACTCCGCGGCGGATTGCTTCCGGGGGCTTGGCTACTCCACCACGAGGTCCACATTCTGGCGCCAGGAAGACGGGAGCTCCTGGCAGCGGTTCACTGCCTCGAGTGGCCCTGTGCGCCTCACGGTGCGAGAGGCCATCACGGAGGGGAGTGCCCGCCGGTGGACAGAGGTGTCGCAGTGGTACTGGGAGGCACTGCTCGGGCAGACGCGAGGCCCTTGGTGGGCCGTCACGGTGGCCGAGCATGCGAAGTGACGCGGAGTGAGCAGTCGCTGTCGCCTCGAGCTGCCCGGCGGTGAGGAAGTGGTACGGGGAGGAGCCATCCCACCGTATCGTGCGCTCCGCCTGATTCGTCACTCACCCCACGAGTTCGACCCATGAACCGGCTGTCCCACTCTCGGAGGCCTCCGTCCCTTGGTGGCTGGGCCTCCGTCCTCGTCCTGCTGGCGGCGACGGGCTGTGGCAAGCGTCAGCCCGAGCCCACCGCGCGGCTGTCCGATATCCTTCCCCAGATCGCCCCCAACGAGCTCCGCGCTCCAGAGGCGTTCGCCGTCATCACGGATCGGACCGAGCGCTCGCGCGCACTCTTCCTGGAGGCCAGCCGGGTGTTGCTGCACCCGCGGTGCGCGAACTGCCACCCCGAGGGCGACTCGCCCCACCAGGGAATGGAGTGGCGCCCGCACGATCCGCCGGTGGTGCGCGGCCCCGAGGATCGCGGCGTGGTCGGGATGGAGTGCACGAGCTGCCACCAGGACCGGAACCAGGCACTCACACGGGTACCTGGGGCTCCGAACTGGCACGTAGCTCCCCGCTCGATGGCGTGGGTGGGCCGCTCGCCGCGTGCGGTGTGCGAGCAGCTGAAGGATCCCTCTCGGAACGGAGGGAAGAGCCTGGCCCAGATCGTCGAGCACAACGCGCATGACAAGCTCGTGGGCTGGGGGTGGACTCCCGGCTCGGGCCGCGAGCCGGCGCCGGGCTCGCAGGAGCGCTTCGGTGCCATCGTCGCGGCCTGGGCGGAGACGGGCGCGGAGTGCCCGAGTGAGGAGGCACGGCCATGAGCATTCGAGTCCGAATCAACGGCGTCGATCGGGAGCTGGACGTTGACCCTGAAATGCCGCTGCTCTGGGCGCTGCGAGATGTGCTCGGCCTCACCGGCACGAAGTACGGCTGCGGTCAGGCGCTGTGCGGCGCGTGCACCATCCACCTGGACGGGCAGGTGGTCCGCGCGTGCGTCACACCTGTCCGCCGAGCGGATGGGCACTCGGTGACGACCATCGAAGGGCTCTCTCCAGATGGCAGTCACCCGCTGCAGCGCGCCTGGGTCGACCTGGGAGTTCCGCAGTGCGGGTTCTGCCAGGCGGGCCAGATCATGACCGCGGCAGCCCTGCTCGCGAAGAAGCCGAAGCCCACCGACGCCGAGATCGATCAGTCGCTCGGGGGCAACCTGTGCCGGTGTGGCACGTACACTCGCATTCGCGCGGCTGTGAAGAAGGCCGCCGGCCAGCCCGAGGAATAGGGAGTACGCGATGAGCAAGCGGCCCATGTTGATCGCCCGGCGGTCCTTCCTTGCGGGGCTGAACCTCTCCGTCGGGGGCCTTGCCCTCGGCTTCTTCTCCGACGCGGAGGCGCAGAAGCCAACCAGCGAGCCTTCGGGGCGCCTGGGGCCCAAGCCCCAGACGAGCTCTTCGGTCGAGGAGAAGAGCGCACCGGGGCTGAACCCGAACGTCTTCGTGCACGTGGCCGCTGAGGGGCTGGTGACGATCGTCTGTCACCGCTCGGAGATGGGGCAGGGCATTCGAAGCTCCCTGCCTGTGCTGATCGCGGACGAGCTCGGCGCGGACATGGCGCGGGTGAAGATTGTCCAGGCCGATGGGGACAAGGCCTACGGCGACCAGAACACCGACGGCTCCAACAGCGTCCGCGGCATCTACGAGGACATGCGCCGCGTGGGCGCCACGGCGCGCGTGATGCTGGTGGCGGCTGCGGCGAAGCGCTGGAAGGTGAAGCCGGAGGACTGCGAAGCGCGGGACCATGCGGTCTTCCACCGCCGAAGCCAGCGCACGCTCGGCTTCGGCGAGCTGGCGGTGGAGGCGGGCAAGCTGGCGGTTCCCAAACCCTCGGAGGTCCGGCTCCGGCCGAAGTCCGAGCTGCGCCGGGTGGGCAAGCCGCTGCCGCTCCTCGATGGTCCGGCCTACGTCAACGGGAGCGCGATCTTCGGCGCCGACTTCCGGCTTCCGGGCATGCTCACGGCGGTGATCGCCCGGCCCCCGGTGGTGGGAGGGCGCGTAGCGCGGTACGACGCCAACCGCGCCCTGGCCGTTCCTGGCGTGAAGCGCGTCATCGAGCTTCCAGCGCCGAAGCCGCCGTACATCTTCCAGCCCTGGGGCGGAATCGCAGTGCTCGCGGAGAACACCTGGGCGGCGATGAGGGGCCGGGCCGCGCTCGACATCACGTGGGACGCTGGAGAGAACGCGGCGTATGACTCGGAGACATACCACCAGACGCTGATCGAGGCGGTGCGGGCGCCGGGCACCGTCATCCGCAACGTCGGCGATACCGAGGGCGCTCTGGCCAAGGCCGCGCGCGTGATCGAGGCCGAGTACCACGTCCCTCACCTGGCGCACGTGCCCATGGAGCCGCCGGTCGCGGTGGCACGCTTCGAGGGTGGCACCTGCGAGGTGTGGGCGCCCACGCAGAACCCGCAGGCTGCGCGCACCGAGGCCGCCCGGGTGCTTGGACTGCCCGAGGAGAAGGTTCAGGTCCACGTGACGTTCCTGGGCGGTGGCTTCGGGCGGAAGTCGAAGGCCGACTTCGTCTCGGAGGCGTCCTGGCTCGCGAGGGAGGCCGGCGTGCCGGTGCGCGTGCAGTGGACGCGCGAGGACGATGTCCAGCACGACTATTTCCACTCCGTCAGCGCCCAGCGCCTGAGCGCGGGCCTCGATGAGGGGGGCAAGGTGATCGCTTGGAGGCACCGCACGGCGTTCCCACCGATCGGGACGCTCTTTGGCGGGCCTCCTCGGCCTGGAGACGGTGATCTTCAGCAAGGCGTGAAGGATCTCGCGCTCGCTGTGCCCAATGTCCGAGCGGAGGCGTGCGAGGCGAAGGCCCACGTGCGGATCGGCTGGCTCCGGTCCGTCTACAACATCTTCCATGCGTTCTCGGTCAACTCGTTCATCGACGAGCTTGCCCATGCTCGGGGCGAGGATCCGCGTGACGTGAGGCTGGAGCTGATCGGGCCGCCGCGAGTCGCGACGCTGAAGGAGTTGGGCATCGAGAAGCTGGAGAACTACGGCATGTCCGTGGAGGAGCACCCGGTCGATGCCGGGCGCCTGCGACGCGTCGTCGAGCGTGTCACGGAGCTCTCACGGTGGAGCGACCGGAAGAAGGATGGCAGGGCATTGGGGCTTGCGGCACACCGGAGCTTCCTCACCTACGTGGCGGTGGTCGTGTCGGTCGTGCGCAACCCGAGTGGGAAGATCGCGGTCGATGAGGCCTGGGTGGTGGTGGATGCGGGCACGGTCATCAACCCGGATCGTGTTCGATCCCAGATGGAGGGCTCGGTCATCTTCGGGATGAGCATTGCGATGCATGGGGCCATCACGATGAAGGGCGGCGTGCCCCAGCAGTCGAACTTCCACGACTACCGGCTGGTGCGCATCCGAGAGGCGCCTCGCAAGATCCACGTCGACATCGTCGCCAGTGAGGGTGCTCCGGGAGGCATCGGCGAGCCCGGTGTGCCCCCCGTCGCTCCAGCCATCGCGAACGCCATCTTCGCGCTCACAGGGCAGCGCATCCGCGAGCTCCCACTCTCGCGGACGCTCCAGGTCTGATCCGGGCCTGAGTGCCTCGGTTCTACTCCTGGCTCAGATCGAGAAGTCCCCCAAGAAGACGTTGGCCGTGCGCACGTCGGCTTGGACCGAGTCGCCCTCGACCACCCCGAGCTTGTCGAACTCGGCGCGCAGCACCTCGACGGTCACCGCGTCCCCCGAGGGCAGCTTCAGCAGCACCTTCACATAGCCGCCCACCGGCTTGAGCCGCTCAACCCGGCTCGTGGCCAGGCTGTTGACTCCGTTGCCCGCGATCGTCTTCACGAGCTTGATGTCATGCGGCCGGACGAACGCCCGGACGGCCTCGCCCTCCCGCGCCGATTCCGGCGCGGCCACATTGAGCGAGCCCAGCTGTGCTCGCCCCTCACGGACGTGGCCGTTCAGGATGCTGGTGCCGCCGACGAAGGAGGCGACGAACGGCGTGGCGGGCCTGTCATAGATCTCCGCGGGCGGGCCAGCCTGGGCCACGCGCCCCGCCTCCATGATGACGACGTGCTGGGAGATCTCCAGCGCCTCCTCCTGATCATGCGTCACCAGCAGCGTCGTCACCCCGGTCCGCACGTGGAGCTCATGTAGCCACTCCCGCAGCTCCACGCGCACCCGGGTGTCCAGCGCCCCGAAGGGCTCGTCCAGCAGCAGGAGCTTGGGCCG
>Ga0190275_10000586_pt1 | contig 30803 bp, 24 predicted proteins | sample Popmic550T_FD_133745 | JGI IMG/M metagenome (GOLD analysis project Ga0190275, IMG submission 133745) | Populus adjacent soil microbial communities from riparian zone of Yellowstone River, Montana, USA - 550 T | ecosystem: Environmental > Terrestrial > Soil > Riparian zone > Trees stand | place...
CATCCCCATCGCGCTGGTGTGGCGCCGGCCTGGCACCCTGCTCACCCGGCATGGGGTGGCCGTCTGCCAGCTCCTCTGGTCCGCGCTCCTCATCCACCTCACGGGGGGGCGCATCGAGACGCACTTCCACATCCTCGGCTCGCTGACGTTCCTGGCCTTCTACCGGGACTGGCCGGTGCTGCTCACCGCCAGCGGCGTGGCCGTGGTGGACCACTCCCTGCGCGGCGCGCTCTGGCCCGAGTCCGTCTACGGCACGCCCAGTCCGGAGTGGTGGCTCCTGCTGGAGCACACCGTGTGGATGGGCTTCCTGGATGGGGTGCTGATCCTCTCCTGCCGGGACGCGGTGCGGGAGATGCGGGAGATGGCCCGGCGCCGAGCCGTGGCGGAGCTGGCCTCCGAGTGCGAGCACCAGAAGACGCGGGCGCTGGATCACGCGCTGACAGAGCTGAAGAGCGCCCAGGAGCATTTGATTCGGGTGGAGAAGCTGGCGGCGGTGGGACAGCTGGCCGCGAGCGTGGGCCACGAGCTGCGCAACCCGCTGGCCGCCGTGCGCAACGCTCACGCCTACCTGTCCAAGCGCCTGGCCCGGCCGGAGGAGCTGGCGGGTGACGCGCGGGTGCCGCAGTTCCTGGCGCTGATGGACCGGGAGCTGAACAGCTGTGCGCGCATCATCTCGGAGCTGCTGGACTTCGCGCGCGAGAGCCCGGTGAGCCTCCAGCCCTGCCCGCTGCGCCCGCTGGTGGAGGAGGCGATGGGCATGGTGCCGGCGCGGGAGGCCGTGCGGGTCCTCAACCAGGTGCCGGAGGAGCTGCCGGTGCCGCTGCTGGATCGGGAGCAGTTTCGGCAGGTGCTGATCAACCTGGTTCAGAACGCGGTGGAGGCCATCCCCGCGGGGCGGGCCGGGGAGGTGGTGGTGCGAGCCGAGGGGGGAGGCGGTGAGCCGCTGCGCGTGCGCGTGGAGGACGATGGCGGTGGCATCCCCGCGAACGTGCTGCCCCGCATCTTCGAGCCGCTGTTCACCACCAAGAAGGAGGGGACGGGGCTGGGGCTGGCCATCGTCGCCACGCGGGTGCAGCGCCACGGGGGCACGCTCCAGGTGAAGAGCGAGCCGGGCCGGGGCAGTGAGTTCCTCATCCAGCTCCCGCCGGCCACGGCGAGGGCGGCCTAGGAGAGCACCCGTGAGCGCGGCGCGAGTCCTGGTCGTGGATGACGAAGAGTCCATGCGAATCACACTCGCCGCGAACCTGGAGCTGGAGGGCCACGAGGTGGTGGAGGCAGCCAGCGGCGAGGAGGCGCTGCGCAAGGTGCGCGAGCGGCCGGTGGACGTGGTGCTGGCGGACATCCGCATGCCGGGGCTGCATGGTGTGGAGCTCCATCGCCACCTGCGGCGTGAGCAGCCCGGGCTGCCCGTGGTGCTGATGACGGCGTTCGCCCAGGAGAGCCTGGTGGAGGACGCGCTGGCCGAGGGCGTCTTCACGGTGATGCACAAGCCGTTCGACGTGGCGCACCTGCTGCGGACGCTGCGCCACGCGGCGAGTGTACCCGAGGTGCTGGTGGTGGACGACTCGGAGGACGTGGCGGAGGCCACGGTGGAGGGGCTGCGCCTGTGCGGCGTGCGGGCCCAGGCCGTCTATGACGGGGACATGGCGCTGGAGCGCATGGGCTCCGGGAAGATTGACGTGTGCGTGGTGGATCTGGTGATGCCGGGGGTGACGGGCCCGCAGGTGGTGGAGCGGCTGAGGGGGGCCGGGCAGCCGGTGGCGATCATCGCCGTGTCCGGGCACGATGTGCCGGAGATGATGCGCCAGGTGGCAGCACTGGGGGACGTGGCCTGCATGCGCAAGCCCATCTCCATCCGCGAGCTGGCACAGGTGATTGCCCGGACCCGGGGGCGGGCCTTGGCGAGGAGCTGACATGGACGAGCAGACCCCAGGGCTGGAGGTGCACGAGCGCGCGACGGTGGCGGAGGTGGTGACGGCCGTGCTGCGCCATGATCTGCGCAACCGGTTCTCCAGCATCCGCAACGCCTCCTATTACCTGATGCGTCAGGTGCAGAAGACGGAGCTGTGGAAGGCGGACCCGCGGATGGAGACCTTCTTCCAGCTGATCGACCGCGAGCTGGTCTCCGCCGAGGAGCTCCTGTCGGCCAGTGGCCTGAGGGTGCCCCAGGAGGACAGCGGCCGGCTGAGGCTGTGCGACGTGGCGGAGAGGGCCCTGGCTCACTCCCGGGTCCCCGTCTCCGTGCGGGTGGAGCGCACCTGGCAGGAGAGGGCCCTGGTGCAGGCGGACGCGGAGCGCCTCACGCTGCTCATCCGCTGCCTGATCGAGAACGCGGTGGAGGCGATGCCGGGCGGCGGCATCCTCGGGGTGCATACGCTGCGGGGGGAGGAGGAGCGGGTCATCCTCGAGGTGACTGACACCGGGCCGGGGATCCCCCAGGAGCTTCGGGCGCGGGTGTTCGAGCCCTTCATGACGACGAAGCCCGGGCATGCGGGCTTGGGGCTGTGTATCGTCCAGCGGCTGGCGCTGCGCAGCCGCGCGTGGGTGGAGCTGAAGGCAGGTGAGCCAGTGGGTACGCAGGTGAGGGTCTCCTTTCCCATCGTGGAAGAGGCTGGAGCCTCCGGCGGAGCTTGAAGCGGGACTGGGGGAGGAGCGCTGATGAAGACCTCGGGGACGCCGCGCCGGAGCTTGCTGCTCGTAGAGGATGATCCGGCCAACTGGTTGACGCTCTCGGCGGTCCTGGAGGATGCGGGCTTCGCCGTGGCTGTCGCGGAGTCGTGCACGCAGGCGGCCCAGCTCCTGGAGAGGCGGACGCAGTACGACGTGGTCCTGCTGGACTGGAGCCTGGGGGATGGGGATGGGCAGGGGCTCATCCCGCTGGTGCGCAGCCAGGTGCCCGCGGCGAAGATCGTGCTCGTCTCAGGGCGGGGGCCCTCCGGGTCGCGAGTCCCGGTGGATGCCGTCTTCCAGAAAGGTGCGCAGGTGGGCGAGCTGCTGGCGTGCCTGGAGCGGCTGCTGCGCGACGCGCCGGGTTGAGCGGTGGCTGTGCGTGTCAGGAGGTCAGCCGCGTCTCCGGTCCGGGCGCGAGCCGCGCCTGTACCTCCGCGAGCGTTCGGGCCGTGTGCACCACATCCTTCAGCGCGCTCCGGAGCTCTTCAACATCGCTCATGAAGCCAGAGTACGCGACGTGGGTCCGGTGCTTCTCCACGAAGCCTACCCGCTTGGGGCTGTAGAGCTCGAGGAGGGCCTTCTGGACCTCGGCCTGCTCGACGAGCACCTGGCCCTCCTGGGGCCGGTCGCTCTGGAGGATGTAGCACTCCTTCAGCGCGGAATCGGAAGGGACGAAGGTGTTGTCAGCGAGCATCCGGTCGAGCCCTGTCGTCCAGCGGCGAGGCGCGGCGACGAAGCCGCTCGGCAGCTCGCCGGGCACCTCCGCGCTCACCACGCAGACCTGGTCATAGCCATACGGGTTGCGCCGCGTCTCCATGCCGATGCGGACGGGCAGCCCCTCGTACTCGCCCAGGAGCACACTCCCCTCGTGGTTCAGCCCGAGCAGCTCGGCCAGCGTCCCCCAGGAGGCCTGTCGCTTCTGGCTCTCGGAGGCGATGAAGAAGAGGGCGATGCCGATGACGGCGATGATGGCAACGACGACGAGTGGAGCGGGATCCATGTCCCGCATACGGTAGGATGGATGACCGGGTCGGCGCACTCCTCAAGCATGAGGCCGAGCACGAAGGTTATGGTGACGATCCATGGATGCTCGCTTCCCCTTCACTCCCTACCCGCGAGGCTGGTTCCAGGTCGCCTGGTCTGACGAGCTCCCCACAGGCGGCGTCCTGCCGCTGTCCTGCTTTGGCAAGGAGCTGGTGCTCTTCCGCACCGAGGAGGGTGTGGCGCACGTGCTCGATGCGTACTGCCCGCACCTGGGCGCGCACCTCGGGCATGGCGGGCGGGTTCAGCAGGGGCTCCTCCAGTGTCCCTTCCATGGCTGGCGCTTCAACGGCCAGGGCGCCTGCATGGAGATCCCCCACGCGAGCAAGATTCCTCCGGGCGCGGTGCTCGGCGCGTGGGCCGTGCACGAGCTCGATGGCGTCCTCTTCGTCCACCACGGGCTCGAGGGCACGCGGCCGGAGTGGCAGGTGCCGCCGCTCCCCGAGGCCAGCGCCGAGGGCTGGGGGCTCGCCCAGAAGAAGCTGTGGCGCATCCGGACCCACGTGCAGGAGATCTCCGAGAACATCGCGGACTCGACGCACTTCCGCTACGTCCACAGCACCCTCTCCCTCCCCGAGCTGGAGCTCTCCTCCGAGGGCCACATCTTCCGGGCGGACTCGAAGATGCTCCAGCCCACGCCGCGCGGACCCGTGAACGGGCGCATCTACACCGAGGCCCATGGGCTCGGGTACTGGGCCATCCGCTTCACCGGCATCGCGGACGTGACGTTCATCTCCGCCGCCACCCCGGTAGGGCCCGAGCACGTCGTGCTGCGACACACCTTCTTCCTGCGCACCCCCGAGCAGCCGGGCACCAGCAACAACGTGGGCAAGGCGCTGGTGGCCGAGATCATCCGGCAGGTGGAGGAGGACATCCCCATCTGGGAGAACAAGATCTTCCGGGCGAGGCCCCTCCTCTCGGCGGGAGATCGCTCCATCCCCGCGCTTCGCCACTGGAGTCGCCAGTTCCTCGAAGGGTAGAAGCCCTCGATGCCCGAGCGCCTCCCTCCTCGCCCCGTCCAGCTGCTGCGGACGGCGCTGGCCATGAGCTGGTCCATGCTCTCGCTGGTGGTGTTCATCCCGCTGGCCCTGCTGGCGCTGCCACTCGACCGGCGGCAGCGGGTGCATGACGTGTGCTCCATCCTCTGGGCGCGCGGCATCCTCGCGCTGGTGGGGGCGCGGCTGGTGGTGCGTGGCGCGGAGCACGTCTCCCGGGATGAGCGCTACGTCATCGTCGCCAACCACCAGAGCCTGCTCGACGCCATGGCGGTGGTGGCGGCGCTCCAGCCTCTCACCCCCATCCGCATGGTGGCCCGGCGCGGCGCGTTCCGCATCCCCATCATGGGCTGGGGCATGCGGTTGTTCGGCCACATCTCCGTGGACCCGCGCAGCATGCGGGCCTCGCTCCCTGGGCTCCAGCAGGCACAGCAAGGGGTGGCGCGGCGCTGGTCCACCGTCTTCTTCCCAGAGGGCACCCGCAGCGCGGACGGGAAGATGCGCCCGTTCCATAACAGCGCCTTCCACATCGCCGCCCGGGCGCGGGTGCGCGTGCTGCCCGTCACCCTCTCCGGCTCGTTCGAGCTCTACCCTCGGCACCTCCACGTGGTGGCCCGGAGCGGGGAGATCCACGTCATCATCCATCCTCCCATGGGGCCGCTGGAGCAGACCCATGATGCGGCGGTCGCCGCCTCCGCGGCGTGCCACCAGCTCATCGAGGCAGCACTCCCCTCCGCGCGCCAGGAGGTGCCACTCCAGGCCCAGGCCTGAGCGGTGGGGTTTGGGGCGCAGGCTCCGGTCAGCGCACGTTGCTCCAGGCCGGGTCCCCCGTGGCCCACTGCTGCACCCAGCTCTTGAGGGACACGCCACCCGGTCCTACCAACGACTTGTAGCCGCTCAGCAGCACATGGTCGGTCCCCCCGAGGACGAAGTAGCGGGCCCTGTCGTGCGTGTACTGGTTGGCCAGCAGGGACTGGGTGGCACCGAGCATCCCGCCCAGGGGGTAGTTGAAGTAGAGCGTCAGGGTGGCGTCGTTGTCGTAGGCGAGCAGGCCCAGCCGCCGCCCCGGCCAGCGGGTGGCGAGCGTGTCGAGGAGCTTGGGGAGGTCCTGGGCGCACTCCGTGCACTCCGAGGGGAGGCGAGGGTTCCAGGCGTTGCGCATCTCACCCCAGCGTCCGCCGTAGGGCATCACGAGCTGGGCACTGTCGGCGAGCAGGTCCACGCGCGCGCCAGAGAAGGCGAGGGAGACCCGGTCGAAGCTGAGCTGCGCACCGTAGCCCCCGGCGCTGCTCCCCATGAGCCAGAGCTGCTCGGCGTCCGGAAAGGTGGCCTTCAGGCGACGCAGGAAGGCATCCATGTTGGAGGCGCCGCGGTGGTGGAGCTGCCGCTGAGGGTGGGTGCTGTCGTAGCTCCGCACGGCGTCGCCCACGTGCAGGTCGCCGGTGCAGTAGGGGACGTAGACGAAGTGGGCATCCCGGAAGGGGCTGGTCTCATCCTGGCGATCCGTCAGCCCCCACGCCGTCAGCTGAGCCACCTCCGTCTCGAGCAGCGCCTGGGTATAGGTGTCCTCCACGTGGACGGCCGTCTTCAGCACGTAGCAGGTGACAGGATCCCAGCAGGCGCCACCCCCCGCCAGGAACAGGAGCACCTTCCGGCTGCCGCCGGGGGCTGGGTTCAGGCCGACACCCGCGGGCGTGCCGTTGCCGCAGCGCGTCTCGGGGAAGGGCACCCACGTCCACTGGCTCGCGGGCGTGGAGATGGGCTCCGTGCTCCCGCCATCGGGCGTCCCCGCGTCAGGGCCGGGGAGTGGGCCCGGCGCGGGAGCGGTGCAGGCCATCGTGAGAGTCAGGAGCAGCAATGCCAGGGCGCGTCTCATGAGACTTTCAGTAGAGGCTTCGCGCCGAACCAGCAAGGGTTGCGACAAAGGCGAGGATTACCGTCCTTTTTCATATGGGCTGTGATTCAGGGTGAGCTCATTTCCCAGAGGCGTGACAGGGCCGAGCCTGGCGTACGATGGCGTTGGAGGGCCCCCCGCCATGCCGCAGCTCAGCCACCCTCTGGCTGTCGAGTTTGATCTCGGAACGGTTGCGCAAGCCCGGTTGGAAGGGCTCCTCCATCTCGTGAGCATCCCCGGTCATGGATGGCCACACCCGGTTTCCATGCCGGCGGAGATCGCTCGGGCCGAGCAGGAGGCCATCACCAGGGCTCTGAGCAAGGGCCTGGTGAGCGCGGGCGACGCCTACTTCCACAAGTTCTGCCAGTCCCGGCTGGCGGCCCTGGCGGCGTGCACGCTGCCAGACGTGCCGATCCACCGCGCGAAGTGGTTCATCTCCCTGCAGGCGTTCATCTTCACGCTGGATGACGCGCTGGACAACCTGGTCGATCTCCGCGCGGGCGACCACTATCTGCCCTATGCCCAGCTCCAGGAGATGTTCGGCCTCTTCATGAGCGTGCTCACCGGAGAGGTGCCTCGCGCGCTGCGGCCGCCGGCCGCCGACTTCCCGCTGCTCGAGCCGTTCTGCGAGGTGCTGCGGGACATCCGCGAGCAGGCCCTGGAGACGGAGGTGGAGCTGCACTGGTTCCTCGCCAGCATGGCGGACTACTTCGAGGCGCTGGCCTGGGAGCATGGCGCGCACATCGATGCCGGGTATACGCCCACGGTGTCGACGTACATGCACAACCGGGAGCAGACCATCTCCTATCTCCAGTCTGTCGAGTCGTTCCTGGCCATCAAGCGCATCCGCCTGTCACGCGAGCACCGGCGGCTCCACCCCGTGAAGCTGCTGCTCACCAATGCCTGCCGCCACGTCATCCTGGTCAATGATGTCTTCTCGCTGGCCAAGGAGCTCGCGTGCGGCGAGCTGGACAACGTCCTGCTGCTCGATCCGGAGCACGAGCACTCCGCGCTGTGGCGCCGCTTCCAGTCGTTGCTCACGAGGCTCAACGCCCTGGCCGCGGACCTCACCCACATCTCCCTCAAGGTTCGGGAGACCTTTCCGGAGGATTGCGAGGTGCTCGGCTTCGTCGACACCGTCCTCTACAGCGTGAACGGGCACGTGGCCTGGTACGCCGAGAGCCGGAGGTATGGCCGCTTCGTGCGTCCTCCCGTCCTCACGAGCCTCGAGCTCAGAGCCGCAGCGGCCCACTGACGCACGGCGGAGGGCGGGACTCTTCTACTCTAGGCAGCGCTCCAGTCCCGTGAGGCTCCCCACTGCTCGAGGGTCTGCCAGCCGACCTCGGGGAACTGCCGGCGGAGCCCCTGCACGTCCGCGCTGAAGCTCGTGTGCGCCAGCCATGAGAGGAGGGCCACGGTGTTCCGGCCCTGCTCTCCGGTTGCTGGGAAGCTCTCGAGCGGAAGCGCTACCGGGTGGAGCTCCCTGCGCAGCACACGAGAGAGGACGGAGGCTGCTTCCCGGGCGTCGAGCTCGTCCCCGGCGATGTCGATGCGGCGGCCCAGGAAGGCTTCCCACTGCTCGAAGGCGTGGACGCAGAAGCGGCCGATGTCGTCGACGGCAATCAGCTGAAGCCTCCGGTTGAGCGGCAGCCAACGGGCGTACTCTCCCTGCCGCAGACGGGAGAGGCTGAAGGGCGTCAGCAGGTTCTCCATGAAGTACACCGGAGCGATGAGGGTGAAAGGGACTCCCGAGGAGCGCAGGTGCTGCTCCACCCGCAGCTTGGTTTCGAAGCTGGGGATTCCGGTGTTGCGGTCGGCGTTGCAGGCGGAGGTGTAGACCAGGTGGGCGATGCCGGCGCGGCGCGCGGCGTCCACCAACGCCATTCCCTTTTCAGCCTCCGCGGCAATCCCTTCGAAGGGGGTGGTCACGCCGAACAGGGCATCCGCTCCCACGAGCGCTCGATCAAGCGAGGCCGGGTCCTCCAGGTTCCCGATGACGAGGTCCACGCCCGCGTGTCGGAGGGACTCGGCGGCTGGCGAGCCGGGGGCTCGGACCAGCGCTCGGACCCGATGCCCTCGCGCCAGCAGGGCCCGGGTCACGGCTCCCCCCTGTTGCCCGGTTGCCCCTGTGACCGTGACAAGACGAGGCTGGCTCATCGCAACTCCTCCTGTAGTGCCGGAGTGTGCCATGTGCCGGCCCACCCACGGTCATCACTCAGATGGAGTGTCTTGCCGCGCTTTGAGCCCAGCAGAGGGAGGCCTTGCAGACGAGCCCTCTCGGGTCAGGTCAGGAAGCCCACGTGGCATGGGGGCGCAGGGCAGGAACCTGTATGACAAGCAGACAGGTTCTGAGAGGACGTCTCCGGTCGGTGCCCTTCGTGGAGCAGAAGTTCACGTCAACGTGCCGGTGAGCTGGCCCGCGGTGATGGCATCGGCGATGGCCCGGCGCTTCATCTTCCCGCTCGTCGTCTTCGCCAGCGTGCCCGGAGCCACCAGCAGCACATGGTCGATCGCGATGCCATGGGCCCGGAGCCGCTCACGGATGCGCTCGCCCAGCACGCCTCGGGCCTCGGGCTCTAGCTTCGTCTCCGCCAGCACGTATGCCAGCTCCGTCTGCCGCTGCTCCGAGCGCACACCCACCGCCGCCACGCAGCCGGCCCGTACACCCTCCACCTCGGAGGCGATCTCCTCGAGGAGGGAGGGGATCAGGTTGTGGCCGCCCTTGATGATGAGCTCCTTCTTCCGTCCTGTGATGAAGAGCGCCCCGTTCGCCTGGTAGCCGAGGTCACCCGTCCGCAGCCAGCCCTCCTGCAGTGCGGCTGTCGTCAGCTCCGGCTCGCGGTAGTAGCCCTCCATCAGCGTCGCCGAGCGCACGAGGATCTCCCCCTGCGTGCGCTCCGGCACCGGCCGATCCTGTTCATCCACCAGCCGCACCTCGGTGTGCGGGATGGGACGGCCCGCCCCTGTCAGCTCCAGCGCGCCCGGACCCTCCGGGCAAGGCACCGCGCGGCCTTCGCTCTCCAGCACCGAGCGGTCCACGCAGTCCACCACCGTGCGCGCCAGCTTCTCCGGGAACGTCACCGCCACCGTGGCCTCGGCCAGCCCGTACACCGGGAAGAAGGTCTCGGGCCGGAAGCCACACGGACCGAAGCGATCCGAGAAGCGCCGCAGCAGCTCCGGTGAAACCGGCTCGGCGCCGATCATCGCCACCTCCCACGCGCTCAGATCCAGCCCCGCCTCCCGCGCCCGGTTCGCCAGTCCCAGGCAGATGGCATACGCCGAGGGCGGCGCCGCGCAGATCGTCCCCTTGAACTGGCTCATCGCCTCCAGCCAGCTGAAGGGCCGCTGCCGGAAGTCCAGCGGCGAGAGCATGTGCGCCGGGAAGTTGTTGAAGAAGGGGAACAGCAGCCCGCCCAGCAGCCCCATGTCATGGTGCAGCGGCAGCCAGGAGACCGCCATCGCGTGCGCAGGGGAGGGCAGGGCCCGGCTCATGCTCTCCATGTGCAGCATCACCTTCTCATGGGAGAGCACCACGCCGCGCGGGTGGCTCGTGCTGCCGCTGGTGAGCTGCACCAGGCACGGGCCCGGCGCCGCGTCCGGCTCGGGCTGGAACGCGGACGCCCGGCCTTCCTCCACCAGCGTGTCGGCGATGATGAGCGCGGGCCCCTCCCCGCTGCCCTCTCCCGCCATGCCCGCCAGCATCTCCGAGAGCACCAGCGCCTTGGCGTCCAGCTTCTTCGCCGTGCTTCGGAGCTGCTCGAGGTACGCGTCCAGGTCCGCCAGCCGGTACGGCACGCCGAGGATGCTCGGCACCGCGCCCAGCGCCCACACCCCCAGGAGCGTGCTGACGGAGGGCCGCACCTCGGGGACGAGCAGCAGCACCCCCTCCCCGGGGCGCACTCCCCGGGCGTGGAGCGCCGCGGCCACTGCCCGCGCCTCCTCCCACGTCTCGCCCCAGGTGCGAGGGAGCCACTCCTCTCCCTCCTTGTAGCGGATGGCGAGCCGCTCTCCCTGGGACTGTGCTCGCGAGCGCAGCAGGCCTGCCAGCGTCCGCGGTGCCGTCACTTCGCGTTCCCGGGGATGGGCCAGCCCGCCACGTGCACCTTGGGAGGGCCCTTGGTGGCCAGGATCATGTACTCCAGCGCCGTGCGCTTCGCGAACGACAGCTTCGCCACCGTCATGTACCCCTGCAGCACCTTGGCGAAGCCTGGCGCCAGGGACTCGATGCGGTCGCGGTTCTTGCGCACGTTGTCGATCCAGTACCCCAGCGTCTGCACGTAGGAGCTCGTCAGGTCCTCCACGTGGAGCAGATCCAGCCCCGCGCGCTCGATGAGGCCCAGCTCCTCCGCGAGGCTCAGCAGCCGGCAGTAGCCCAGCGCGGTGACGAAGATGTAGCGCGTGGCGCTGCTGTCCCGGTCCCCGCGCACCTCCGAGGGGAAGTAGCAGTCCGAGATGAACAGCCTGCCCCCGGGCTTCAGCGTGCGCCCCACCAGCTGGTGGATCGTCTCCCGGTTGTGCATGTGGACGATGCTGCCGGAGAAGAGCACCACGTCGTAGCTCTCCGGCTCGGGCTTCAGCTCCTCCACGTGCGTCAGGTCCACCCGCACGCGGTCCGCCACGCCCCAGTCCTTCGCGCGCTGCAGCGCCACCTCGCGCTGCTTGCTGCTCAGGGTGATGCCGTGGAACTGCCCCTGTGTGTGCTGCGCCAGGTACAAGAGGTTGCTGCCCCAGCCGCAGCCCACGTCCAGCACCTTCTCCCCGGGCTGGATGTTGAGCTTGGCCGCCACCCGCGCGAACTTCCGCTCCTGCCCCGTCTCCAGATCCTCGTCCGGCGACAGGAACACCCCCGTTGCGTACGCCAGCCGCGGGTCCAGCACCAGGCTGAAGATCTCCGGGTTGTGCTCGTAGTGCTGCGCCACCTCCCGGGCCTCATGCGCTCGCTGCTCCTCCGGGGTGCGCTGGGCGGCGACGCGCTCGTCCGGGTGCCTCAGCCCCAGATTCAGTGCCGTCATACGGCCCTCCCCTTCTGACGGGTGAGCTGCGCCGCCACGAAGCGCGCCAGATCCTCCACCGTCTTGAGGTTGGCGTCCGCGGGTGAGGCCATGTCCGGCATCGCGAAGCGGAAGCGCGCCTCCAGGGCGATGTTGATCTCGATCATCGCCAGGGAGTCGATCCCCAGCCCGCTCTCGAGGCTGGCCGTCAGGGGGACCTGCTCCACGGGGCGCTTCAGCGCATCGGCGATGATGGTTCGTACTTCCCGGCCGATCTCCTCGATCGGCATGGTGTCTGCCACGGGCTCTCCTGGTTTGGGGTTGCCTGGCCCGATGGCCTGTGCCAAGCGGAGAATCGGAAGTTAGGCCGCCACCCCGGGGCGGACAAAGGAAGATCCGAGCCCTCCCCAGGAAGATCAAGGCCCTCGAGCGTTCGCTGGGGGACGTATCAGGTTGGGTCACTCGCGCCCCTCCTTTCTGCCAGGTATGCCGCTACCCATTCGCTTCACCCCTCCCGAGGTGGCATGCTTGGGATTTTCCAGGACGATGGCACAGCCTTCCGCGGAGAAATCCGATGTGAAGAGTGTCCCCGGTGCGCTCACCCCGGGGACGCTGGTGGGGACGTACGTCATCGAGGACATGCTGAGCTCGGGCGGGTTTGGCGTGGTGTACCGCGCGAGGGATCCGGAGCAGCGGCAGGTCGCCATCAAGGTGAGCAAGCACTCGGCACGCTCCATCACCGCCCAGCAGCTCGTCTGGCAGCAGAACGAGATTGAAGCGCTCACGCGCCTGCGGCACCCCTCGCTGGTGGAGGTGCTCGGGTATGGCTTCATGGACGATGGGCGCCTGTACCTGGTGATGGAGATGGTGCAGGGCCTGGTGCTGGGCCAATACCTCCAGGAGCGTGGGCCCCTGGAGGTCCTGGAGGCCCTCCAGCTGACGCGCCGCATCGCCGAGGCGCTCGCCTACTGCCACGAGTCCAAGGTCCTCCACCTGGATCTCAAGCCGGCCAACATCATCGTCACCGATCCGGTGGAGCCGAAGGTGAAGGTGCTGGACTTCGGTCTGGCGCGGCTGTCCAACGGCTTCAAGACGCATGAGGGGGGGCCCGTGGCCGGGACGCTGGCCTACATGGCCCCCGAGTGCTTCTTTGGATCGATCGACTTCTCCGAGAAGGTGGACCTCTACTCCCTGGGGACGCTGCTCTACGAGATGGTCTCCTGCATCCTCCCGTTCCCCAACAACGCCTCGTATGCGGCGCTGGGCTCGCTCAAGCGGGCGGGGAAGATGACGCCGCTGGAGCAGGCCGCGCCCCTGGTGCCTCCGGTGGTGGCGGCGCTGGTGCGCTCCCTGCTCGATCCGGACGCGAGCCACCGCTTCGGCGGGGCGAGCCAGCTGGCCAGCCGCCTCAAGGGCCTCTACTTCGATCTGCTGCACGGCAACACCGAGGAGGGGGGAGGAGGGCCCCCCGCGCTGCCCCCGGAGCTGCTCTCCTCGGACGACGCGCCCTTCGTGGGGCGCGCGCGCGAGGTGGCGCTGCTGCGCGAGGCCGTGGACTCGGTGGGCGAGCGCCAGGGCCGCGCGCTCATGCTGGTGGGCGAGGCGGGCATGGGCAAGAGCCGCCTCATCTCCGAGGTGCTGCTCTCGCAGGAGGTGAGCGCCCGGGTGCTGGTGGGCTATGGCCGCTGCCGGCAGCTGGGCGAGCTGGTGCCCTACTCGCCGCTGCGCGAGGCGCTGGGGCAGCTGGTGGAGGTGCTCCTGGGCATCCGCAGCGAGCCCGGGCACCGGGTGCGCCACGTGGCAGGGCAGGTGCTGGCGAGCGAGGCCCAGGAGCTGCGGCGGCTGGTGCCGGAGCTGAGCCGGCTGCTGCCGGAGGGCACCGAGCGCGGCAACGAGGGCGTCATCGTCCAGGGGCTCGGCGCGGAGCGTGTGGGCAAGGCGCTGGTGCACCTGCTCACCGCCATTGGCGCCGCGCGGCCGCTGGTGCTCGTGCTGGAGGATGTGCACTCGGCGGACGAGGGCACGCTGGCCGTGCTGGCGCGGCTCACCGCCGCTCCGCCGCCCGGCGTGCTGCTGCTGTGCACCACCCGGCCTCCGCCGCGCCTGGCACGCACAGGTGAGCTGGAGATGCTGACGCTGGAGGCGCTGGGCTCCGAGGAGAATGACCACTTGCTGGCGAAGCTCGCCGGGGGGGCCAGCGCGGCCGTGGTGAAGGCCATGGTCCAGTCGGTGCCGTTCCTGGCCAGCGGCAACCCGCTGGTCGCCGGGCAGATCATCCGGGATCTGCAGCTCGGGGGGTACCTGGCCCGGGAGTCGGATGGCCGCGTCCGGCTGTCCGATCGCCTGCGGGGGGAGTACCGGCCCCCGGACTCTGTCTCCACGGTGGTCGGCCGCTCGCTGGAGCGGCTGGACGAGGAGGTGCTGCGGGTGCTCCGGGTGGCCGCGCTCATGGATCGCCGGTTCCGGCTCTCGGATCTGGAGGCACTGGGCGTGTTCTCCCCGCTGGAGGTGCGGGCTGCCATCACCGCGGCGGAGGAGCAGCGGCTGTGCATCGTCGTGGGAGACCGGTGCACCTTCGCGCATGACACGCTGCGTGAGCGGCTGGTGGCGGACGGGCGGCTGAAGGACGTGCCGGACATCCACCGGCGCATTGGCGAGCGGCTGCGGGAGCGCGGGGCCCCTCCGGGGACGCTCGGCTACCACTGGGAGAAGGCGGGCCAGCCGCTGCGGTCCGCCAGCGCGTACCTGGAGGCCGGGCTCGATGCGGATCGGCTGTTGGATCCCATTGGCGCCAGCCAGCACCTGCGCAAGGCCTTCACGGTGGCCAGCTCTCAGCCCCCCTCGGCCGAGCGGGACGACATCCTCGTGCGGTCGCTCTACGGGCTGGTGCGGATAGGCTGTCTGCTGGGCAGCTCGGTGGAGATGTACCGGTACCTGGAGCTGGGGCAAGCGCTGCTCGAGCGCCCTACACCGGAGCAGAGGCTGGCGCTGAACAGCTCCTGGGCGCGCGCGTACTACGCCCAGGGCGACTTCCCCAAGGCGCTGGAGCACAGCGCGTGGTGCCTGGGTGCGGCGACGGAGCCGCACCTGCGCTCCTACCTCTATGCGCCCTTGAGCATCATGGGGCGTGCGCTGTGTGGCTCGGGGCGGTTCGGGCCCGCCACCTCCATGCTCACCGAGGCGGCGGCGCAGGCGGCGGCGGCGGGGGAGCACGTGGAGCAGACGCACTCGGAGGGCATCCTCGCGCTGGCGCTGGCGTACTGCGGCGAGTTCAAGAAGGCCCGGGAGTACGCGTCCTCCTCCGCGCGCATCGCCCTGCGGCTGGGAAATCCGGTGCGGATGGCGGCCTCCACCTTCTATTACGCCGTCGTCGCCGAGGCGGAGTTCCGCTGGGATGAAGGGGTGGAGCGCAGCGCGGAGCTGCTCGCCTTCTCCGAGGCGCAGGGCATCACCGGGCTGTACCTGTGCATGGGCACCTCCTATGCGGGGCGGCACCAGTTCCACATCGGGCGGATGGATCGAGCGCGGCACCTGCTCACGCACGCGCTGGGGCTGACGCGGCAGCAGGGCCTCTCGTATGGCCTCTCGCTGGCGTACGCGTACCTGGGGGACGTGGAGTTCGTGGCGGGCCGGCAGGTGGAGGCGAAGGCCGCCTATGAGAAGGGCCTGGAGCTGGCGAACTCCGGGGCGAGGGACGAGCAGGCAGGGCCGCTGTGCCTCATCGGCCTGGCGCACCTGCACGCGCTCGCCGGGGGCACAGTGGAGCAGGTGCGGGCCTGGGCGGACGAGGCGCTGAGCCGGCTGCGGGCGGTGGACAACCTGAGCAACCAGATCCCCACGCTCCAGCGCTACGCGGAGGCGCTGGAGGAGCTGGGGGATGTGGCGGGCGCGGCTCGGCGCTATGAGGAGCGGCAGGTGCTGGTGAAGAAGCTGGGGCTGGCCGAGTGCGACTTCTGGCCGCGGCCGAGCCCGAAGGTGGAGCCGCTGCCGCCGCGCGAGTACTGGCGCAAGGCCAGCTCGCGCCTGTCGTCCTCGAGCATCAAGCCGGTGAGCCCGGAGGACTTCAACGCGGAGACGGTGGTGCGCGCCGCCGCGGGCCCGGACGACGGGGAGAAGAAGGGCTGACCTGGGCTGAGCCTCGGGGCTCGGGCTTCCTCTGTATCCTTATATAGGACTGCGGTCGTCCGGACGCACTCGCGCGGCGCTGAGCCACTCCAGCCGCACTGCGTGAGTCCGCACGACCACGCGCTCACGCTTACTCACCACGCGGTCCGAGCGCCCACTTCCAGCACGCTCCGCCCACGCGGTGGGTATCTCTCGTGCATTGCCCTTCCCACGCGCGAGAGGGCAACCATGAACACCGAGAACGTCAAAGAGAAGCTGAGTGCAGTCGCGAAGCAGAGCGTCTTCCTGGCCCGAGCCGTCGTGGGCACAGTGGTCAGCAAGATTCGGTGGTGCATCTTCACCCAGCGTGGGCGCCGCATCGCCACCGGGCTGATGGTGACGGGCGTTGTGGCCATGGCCGTGTCCACGCGCCCCGTGACTCTGATCGAGCCGGGACAGGTGGGCATCCGCATGAACCTGCTCACCGGCCGCAGCCTCGAGCTGCGTGAGGGCTGGGCCCTGCTCGTGCCCCACATCCACCGGCTCCACCTCTACGGTCTGAAGGACCAGGTCTACCGGCCCGACCGCAGCGCCCAGTCCGATGGCCCGGCCCCCTTCCAGTCCGTGGAGGGCCTTTCCATCGGCATCGAGATCTCGATCCGCTACGCGCTCGATCCCGCCCGCGTCGGCTCCCTGGCCGCCTCGATGCCCGAGGATGTGGGCCAGGAGATCGTCGAGCCCGTCATCGACGGCGTGCTCCGCCGCCACTTCGCCCAGCACACCGTCCGCGAGATCTTCTCGACCAAGCGAAGGGAGATCCAGAAGGCCCTCTCTGACGAGATCGCCCCCCTGCTGGCGGCCGATGGCGTCATCCTCCGCTCGGTCACCCTGGGCAACGTGGACCTGCCCCAGCAGTACCGCCAGGGGGTGGAGTCGCTGCTGGCCGAGGAGCTGAGCGCCGAGAAGATGCGCTACACGCTGGAGCTCAAGGAGAAGCAGGTCAAGGAGACCGCGCTGAGCGCCGAGGCCGAGAAGGTCCGGCGCGAGAAGGCCGCCGAGGCCTCCGCCAGTGAGGAGATCATCGCCGCCAAGGCCAAGGCCGAGGCCATGCGCCACATCCTCCCCTTCAAGGAGAAGGAGATTGAACAGCGGCGCCTGGAGGCGGAGGCCGCGAAGGTGAGCCGGCTGACCCAGGCCACCGCCGAGGCCGAGGCCCGTCGCATCGAGGCCGGAGGCGAGGCGGATGCCCGCCGGACGCTCGCCGATTCCGATGCCTACCGGGTGGAGGTGACGGGCAAGGCTGCCTCCGAGCAGCTCGCTCGGGACGCCAGCCTCATCAGCAAGAACCCGCTGCTCATCCAGAAGACACTCGCGGACAAGCTGTCCGACAAGATCCAGGTCATCATCGCCCCGCCCCAGGTGGGTGGATTCTTCGCCAGCGGCCTGCTGGGCCAGCCGCCTCCCTCGCCCCAGTATGCGAGCACCCCTGGTTCCTCTCGGCCGCAGTCGGGCGACTCTTCCGAGTCAGAGCCCGGGTCCGAGCACCCCGAGAACGAGTACTAGCAGGAGCGCCAGGCCATGCTCGCTACGATTCTGACCCTCGCGCTCGTGGTGCAGGACCAGACGCCCCTGCGCGCTGCTCCGCAGGATGCCGCCACCCGTCAGGCCACCTTGTGGCAGGGCGAGTGGCTCGAGGTCCGGGGGGAGCGCCAGGGCTTCCTCCAGGTGTACGACCACCGCCGCGAGCGCCCCGGCTACGTGCGCCAGCAGCAGGTCCGGGTCTACACCCTGGACGAGGCGAGCGTGCCCCGGCTCCAGGCGGTGGTGGAGTTCCTCCGGGACACCTCTGGGGCGGAGGCGTTGGGAATTGGCTACACGGCGGCGCTGCTGCGCGCGGCCAGCCCCTCGCAGGTGGGCCCGGAGCTCTTCGACGCGATGGGTACCCTGGCGGACCGGCTGGCCAGGAGGGCCTCCTCCAAGAGATCCAATGACGAGACCCTGGCCGCACACCTGGACGTGGTGGCCAGCTACGGGGTGAAGCTGATCAGCCTCGAGCAGGAGGGCCGCACCCGCATCTGCTACGACGGAGAGGCCTTCCGCCGGGTGCTGGGGCTGGGAGGCAGTCCGGAGGCACGGCTCCGGGCGGCGCTTGCGCTCACCCGGCCGGAGTGCATCGACCCCGCGCTGAGCCAGGTGGAGCGGCAGGCCATCGACGAGTGGCGCATCGGAGTGCTGGAGAAGGTGGACACGGGCCAGCTCCCTGCGTGGCAGGCCAACCGCCTCCACCTGCGGCGGGCCGAGGTGTACGCAACCCTGGCCTACCAGTGGACCCGCCGAGGAGAGGCAGTGCGGGGTGCGAAGGCGAGCGAGCGCTCCGTGGAGGAGCTGGCCCGGGTGCTGAAATCGGAGCTGGCGGACGAGGATCGCTCTGCCTACGCGGTGGCCGCCGTCCGGGTGGCAGCCTCACGCTGGGCCTCGATTCCCACCCCGGAGAATGCGGCCTCGGGGCCCAGGCTCGAGCTGACCCCGGGAAAGCCTGGGGAGACATGCCTGCGCCTGGTGGACGAGAAGACTCCAGGCACGCCGCTGGCCGCGCGCTGCACCTATGGGCTGGTATGGCCCAGCTCCATCCGCCAGTCAGCGCAGGGCACGGCAGTCACCGTGGCGGTGCAGCTCCTGGAGGGGTGGACGGAGCTGTGGGTCTTCCATCAGGAGGGGGATGGGTGGTTGCTGGATGCGCTGACACCGGCGACGACCGAGCCGGGCGTGGGCTACGTGGAGCTGGCGGGCTTCACCCCGGACGGCTCCCGAGTGCTGGTGGCGCGCGAAGCCCTGGTGGAGGGGAAGATCAAGTCCTCCTTCCAGGTGCTCAAGCGGGAGACGCTGATGCCCGAGAAGACCGCCGAGCGGCCGGAGGACTCGGGGACTTTCAAGCGGTGGAGCACCGCCGACTGGCGCAACCGGACCCTGGCCGTGCGCTGAGCGCGGAACGACACTCCCGTCAGGGAGTGCCGGAGGCTGCCGGAGCCGCTCCCGGGTCCGAGCGGTTCGCGAGGATGAAGCGGAGCACGAGCTCGCTCTCGGCCTCCTTCAGATCCGCCTTCCGCCCCATCCTGCGTGCGATGTCCGGCCAGTCAGCCTCCTTGTAGGCAGCGCGATCCGGGTAGGAATGACAGGCGTTGCAGTGCTCCAGGAAGAGCTGGCGGCCCTGCTCGAGCTCCCCGGCGGAGGTGTCGGGCCACTTCGCCTGAGCACTCTGGATGGCACCCGCGGACAGGGGACCGGGCACTGTCCCCGCCTTGGGGAAGCACGCCGCGAGGAAGAGACAGGCACAGGCGGACGAGATCAACCGTCGGTTCGTGAGCATGTCACCCGTTCATAATGCGGTTCGCGACACGAGGCCACATGCGTGCGCGGGCAAGCTTGCGGAGAGGGGACTCCGCTCCTTCAAGGTCGGGCCGTGGGGACCCAATAATGAGGTAGGCCATGGGTGATGCCAGCTGAGGCCTCGTTGAGTCCTTCGCTCTGTTTCCACAAGGTGCAAGCGTCATGGGCCTCCTGTATCTTCGGCTTATCGAGAAAAGCTGGCGAATCCGTTGGGAGACCCAGATGGGCTGGAGACTTCAGGGTGTTGGCGTGCTGTGTGCTATAGGGGGTGTCCTGGCGTGCTCAAGCCCCAACCCCAACCTGCGAGCCACCCGTATGCCGGACGGGAGTATCGAGGTTAAGGGGCCACTGGTCGGCCCCTTCCCAACACTGGAGACACTGGCCATGAATGCCTGCGCAATCATGACCGGTGAGCCCGGCGCGTCAAACGGCATTTATGGGTTTGAGTATTGCGCCCTGAACTACTACTCACCTCAGGAGAAGGCGTACTTCCTCAGCTACCTTTCCGATTTCAAGAACAGGCCCGACACTACTACCAAGACGTGTTCGCTCCCCAGGTCGCTGGATGACCCCAAGCGCAAAGATTCAATCATCGTCGGGGGTTCTCATAGCCATCCCCATAACCGGAGTTTTTCCAGGCCTGACTTGAGCATTTGGTCGAACTGGAATCCCACTCGCTTCAAGGGCAAGAGCACCGAGCAGATATGGGATCGCCATCTCATGCTGTTCTACCGTGAGAAGACCGGCGAATGCAGAGCCTACATGTACAACCAGACAACACGAATTGTCTCTGCCCTGCGCAATGGTCAATGGATTGCCATCGGCAAAGCCTACAACGACATTGGTGATATCCAGATGCTCGAAGGCCTGGATTGGCTGCCTTGAGCAAGACCACCACGGCAGGGAGTGCGGAAGCGAATTGCAGCCGTAGGTACCTGGCGACAGAACCCCTTCGAGGCGAAGCGACATGAGGCTTCTACTTCCTGCTCTACTCTGCTGTGCCGCCATGCTGACGGGCTGCTCTTTCTTTGGGTATTACAAACATGAGAAGCCAACATGGGCACCGCCTGAAGAGGGCGCCAAGGTTCAGTTCTTGAACTCATTGGAGCGAGGAGCCCGGCTGACCGGGCCCATGATGGCTGCCTTGAAGGTAGCCATGGATGACTACCTCCCTCCCAGCGTTAGGGTTGAGGACCAGGAGTATCCGGCTGGCAAGTGCCTCGCCCAATGGAAGTACATCAACGTCACGGTTTTCCAGGCCAGCGATGATCTCTTCTTCGTTCTCTTCATTCCGGATCTCTCAAATTGCGGGCCCGGGTTTATCGAACTGGACGCGGGAGTGGAGTACGCCATTGACGGCAAGGGGCGCATTCTCGCCAAGCAGTGACCTTCCCGCCCATCTGCATTCCCGCCCATCCCATTGCATGGCCAACCCACCCCCAAGTCGGGAGGGTTGCTGAGCTTCAGGGGCAGGCCGTGAGGACTTTTTTTAGGGCTCTAATACTACTTGGTCACTTCCCTCAAAGTCCCAGCGGTTCTCCGAGGCAAATCTCCCCTCGGAGAGCACCCAGAGTGACCAAGCGGTACTTCCATTAACAAGAGGAAGCCATGCCCACAACTGCTGATGACTCAAGAACCTGCACCCTTTTTTACTCTTGGCAGTCAGACATAAAGCCGGACAGCCATGGTAGAAATCTCATCAGGGCCGCTCTACGAAATGCAGCAAGCACTGTTGAAGCGAAGCTCCCCGGACTGCGGCTGACTATCGACGAAGCAACACGTGGCGAACCTGGGAGCCCCGATATCCCGAGCACCATATTTGACAAGATAGGTTCCGCAGATATTTTTATTGCCGACGTCTCGATCATAAACAGTAGCGCTTCCGCTGACCGCAAGACGCCGAACCCAAACGTGCTGGTCGAACTCGGATACGCAGCAGGTCTTCTTGGATGGCGGCGCGTCATCATGGTTGCCAATCAGGAGCTTGGCACCATAGACAGCCTTCCATTCGACATCAGACAAAAGCGGATTACCCCATTCAGATGCCCTCTTCCGAGTGGAGACGCGACAAAGGATAAAAATTCCGTACCCAATGCCTTGGGCGCTCTGTCCAAGCACTTGGCGGACGCCATTGAAGAAATCGTCAAGCTGTCACCTGAACGTCCGGTTGTTGTTGCGACCGATCCGCAAGCGATAAAGAGAGAGCGTGATTTGAGGACTCTTCGGGATCTGTTCCAGTATCTAAATCCCGATATCATCGACAATCTTGCGGAAAATGCACCTTCGCGCGTTGATTTTGTTGTGTTTTCTTTCTGGGAAAGCTTCCATGCGCTCTGGGCAGCATCATCAACGCATTTGTATGACGAAACTGCCAACAGCCTCATGGTACAGGTCCACCAATACTGGGGCGAACTCCTGTCTCACGGAACTCACTACGATAGAGTCCCTGGAGGTTTTTATGTCTGGCATTTGCCTGGGGATTTCTTTCCATCCCAAGCCTCCGGAGAGGACTACAAGAAAGCGACCGGAGAGCTTCGCGCACTAATAAAAGCACATTTCGAACTCGTGGGTTATTTGCGCTCTAATTACGTCGAACTCGACCTAGAGTCTTTGCGAAAGGCCTCATGGATGAGTTATCAGGAGTTTCAGCGCACTTTTTTGCCAGATAAAGGACAGGGCTAGTATTGTTTGGTCACTTCCCGCGCAGCGGTGCATCTCCTCGCAGCGCAATTTTTGTTATTTAGGTCCCCACGGCCTGTGCTTGTTCAAAGTCGGGCCTCCAAAAGTCGTCATCTGGTATGGCGGAGCGAAACCACCGGACAGGGACACTGTGAAGATCTGCGCGGTGGCTTGGCCACCCCTGGCGCGCAGCACGAACGGCTTCTCCGAGTGAAGTGGAGAAGAGCTCCGGCATGCATGAATCTTGGCAGAAGGGACCAGAGCACTGCCGCTGGGCAGCTCCACGCTCTATACCTCAGGGGTTGATGGACGAGTAGACCCTATGAGTCAGCCCTGGCGCGTGGCTCCAGTGCTGGCCTCCCGCATGAGAGGAGCACCTCAAGGACGATCCTCCGGGCTGTTCTGGTAGCTTCGCGCACAACCCAGGAGGTTGAGTCCATGCGCGAGGGCGCCCCCATCTCTCCGGCCACGTCGCCGCTCCTGAACGAGGGGCTTGTGGGAGTCCGCCCATGAGCGGGCGCGAGAAGGGGCGTGTGCCGGAGGTGTCGCCCGGCACGGACGTGGGCGGCTACGGGGTGGAGGCCCAACTCGGCGAGGGAGGCTTCGGGACCGTGTTCCGCGCGCAGCGGGGAGGCGAACTCTACGCGCTGAAGATGCTGCCGATGGAAGAGGTGGGGGAGTGGGGTGTGCGGGAGCTGCTCAACCTGGCGAAGGTTCAGCACCCCCACGTGGTGCGCCTGCTGGGCCACTGCCAGTGGCCCGACAAGGCTCCCCGGTACTTCGTCATCATCATGGAGTACGTGCCGGGCCGGCGGCTGGACGTGTGGGCGAGCACGGAGAACCCCTCGGCGCGGGAGGCGGCGCGCAAGATGCTGGGCCTGGCGCGGGCCTTGGTTGCCCTCCATGCGGCGAAGGTGATTCACCGGGATGTGAAGGAAGCCAACGTCCTGGTGCGCGACTCCAATGGCGAGGTGGTGCTGGTGGATCTCGGCGTGGGGGGCGACGAGGAAGCCAGCTGGCGGACAGGGGGGCTGCTGCCTCCGGGAACGCCGGACTACCGCAGCCCGGAGGCATGGCGCTTCGAGCGGGAGAACAAGGGCGTACCGGGCGCCCACTACCGCCCCACGCCCTCGGATGATCTGTACGCGCTGGGGGTGGTGCTCTACTGGCTGCTGACGAACCGCAAGCCCTTCCACGTGGAGGGGAGAAAGAGCGTGGATGCCGTCCTGACCGAGGGCCCCAAGCCTCCCCACCTCCTCAACCCCCGAGTGCCCGTGGAGCTGAGCGAGCTGTGCCTGCGGCTGCTGGCGAAGAAGCCCGAGGAGCGCCCTGCGGATGCGCAGGAAGTGTGCACGGCGCTCACGGTGCTGCTGGAGCAGCAGGAGGCAGCCTGGGAGGCGACGCTGTGTGAAGCCTTCAGCGAGCACACCGTGACGACGCGTCTGGGTCCAGGTGGGGACGAGGTGGCGCACTACCTGAAGGCGGCGAGAGAGGCTGAGGCGCGGCCCCGCCGAGGACGTCGCCCGGTGGATCCACCCGAGGCACCTGCCGCTCTCCCTTCCGATGCTGGACCGCCTGCGTCGGTGGAGCACGTGCCAGCTCGGACCTTGAGTGCCTCCCTGCAGGTGGCGGTGGGACTGACCCTCGCTGGAGTCTTGGGAGGAGGCGTTGCCTGGTTCTGGGGATCCTCGCCGCCTACCGCCATCCTGCCGCCGCTCGCCAGCGAGACGACGCGAAGGCCGCGCGCTGAGTCCATCGAGTACGCCCTGGAAGAAGTGACCTGGGAGGTTGGCTGGAAAGTGGCGCCTCCCTGGAAGCCGCCGGAAGCTACCGGCCGCGACTTCTCCGTCACCGAGGAGGCAGCTCTCGTGGTTCCCTCCACGGTGAGCGAGAAGGGAGAGGCTTCCATGAAGAACCCGCAGCAGAAGCAGCAGAAGGGCCTCGGTCCCGTGGGCAAGGCGATCACCACGGGCAGCGCCTGCATCACTCTGGCCTGCACCGGGCCACAGGTGCGCTCCGATCCTCCCACCGAGCCATGCCCTTCCGGCGCTGTCCAGGCCATGGCCGGGTTGAACATCGACATCGGCGACAAAGAGGATGCGCTCTTTCCACCCCCCGGGACGGGTGGCGAGTTCATCTCCGTGAGGGAAGGGTGGACCCGCATGGAGGTCCTTGCGGGCTTGGGGGATATGCCAGAGGGCTCCATCCTGAAGGGGCGACTCTTCTTCGGAGGGGGGCGCGTCTACGGGCGGTTCACCGAGGCGCAGGAGTACAAGGATCGAGGGGTATACGGCCGCACCTGGCCTGTCTGCCTGGAGCTGCTGGACCACACCGGCGAGCGCGGCATGCAGATGGAGAGTGGCTCCACGGCGGACACCGCGAGGGTGTTCAACTCTGCGGAGGTGAAAGCGGTGGAGCGCTTCAAGTGAGGCGGACCCGGGCATGCAGCGCCGGGGGCACGAGGCCCTCTTGAGAGGGAAGGCGTGCTAGAGGCGACGTCCCAGGACGCTACGTCCCGCCCCCACTCAGGAGGTTCTGTTCCGTGCTCGCCTCGTCCCCCGCCGCTCTTCTGGCGCTGGCGCTTCTCGTGGGCGCCACTGCCACCGCGCAGCCCCAAGCCCTCCCCTGCGAGACAGGGACACGGCGCATCGAGCTGACGACGGAACCCACCGGAGATATGGCCGAGCTGTGCATCGGCCCAGGGTTGTCCACCACGCTCATCTTCAACGGCGCGGAGCTGCTGCCTGGCGGCGTCACCGTGGACGGGCGGGAGCGCTTCACGATGGTAGAGGTGGGCACTACCATGCTCCGGCTGGTGCCTTCGGAGCGCGTAGTGCCGGGAGATCGATTCCGGCTGACGGTGCGCTTCAAGGACGGAGCAGCTCCGGCGAGCGCGGCCTTCTGGCTGGGGGTGTACGCCGGGAAGGTGGAGCCGTGGGTGGAGGTGTACCGCGAGAGGCGCACGGTGGAGTCGTACCAGCAGGAGGTGAAGGAGAAGGACGTGCAGTTCCACCAATGTCAGAAGGACAACGAGCGGTTGCTCGCCGAGAAGGAGAACCCCGGGGGCCTTACTGGCCTGCTGGCCACCGGGCTCATGGACGACAAGGGCATCCCTCCCAAGGACCTCAGCCAGAGCATCGGGAAGCACCCCGGAAACTTCGTCAACGTGTATCAGGCCTACAGCTACCGCTCCCACCGCACGGTGGCCGTAGTGCTGTGGCTGATGGCCACCCTGGAGACGCAACCCTGGCGAGCGGTGAGAGCGGAGCTGCTGGCCTCTGGACGTCGCACGCTGCGCGTGTATCCACCCTGGCAACGCGAGCCCTTCAGGAGCGGCGTGGAGGACCGGCGCGTGGTGATCGAGGCGGACGCAACGGAGGAAGAGCTCCGGGGGAGTTTCACCCTCAAGTTGTGGGATGCGGAGGGGACCCGGAGCGTCATCGTCTCAGGGGTGACGTTCCCGTAGGCTGGAAACCTCCTCGCGCTGGAGGGCGCCCCATGGCAACCCGTCTGACCGCTGCGGTCCTGCTCTTGGCGCTGCTCAACGCATGCGCCTCTCCGCGTGTCGTGCACCTCGACACGGGCCATGGTGCGCCCCTGGAGTACCGGCCGCCCACCTCGAACAAGTCCGTGAAGGTGGACGCGGAAGCGTTCGAGGAAGCGCTGACGCAGATGGTGCTGAATGCGCCTCTCACCCTGCGCCCGCCTCAGCAAGGCTGGCTGGTGCGCGCCTCCTACCCCAGCGACGACCCGGACAACCGCTGGCAGAGCCTGATGAGCAAGAGCTTCGGCGGCATCTGCGAGCCGGGTCAGCGTAAGGAAAACTGCCTCTCCCTGCTCGATGACGTAATGGGCCTGAGCGAGTGGGACAAGCTGGGGGTAGCCTTGGGCCTGTCGATCGATCCCCTCAAAGAGAGCATCGCCAAGGCAGTGGAGAACACCCTGGCCCCCCAGCTCTTCTACACCGTCATTGCGACGGGGCTCATCACTTGGGCCGTCTTGGCGGCCAACCCCGAGCCCGTGTTCACGAAGGCGGCGGCCATCGTCTCAGCGCTGCTGCTGATCTACCTGGGAGTGGAGACGTTCCTGGAGGTGGTGGACGCGAGCCGGGAACTGAAGTGGGCCAGCGACCGAGCAACCACGTGGGAGGAGCTGGAGCACGCCAGCCAGCGCTTCGCGAACCGGGTGGGACCCGAGGTGGCCCGCGTCTTCGTCCTCGCGGTGACGGTGGTGGTGAGCCATGGAATGACTGGGGGCGCTGCGTTGCTGTCCTCGCGGCTGTCGATGCTGCCCAGCTTCTCGGAGGCCGCGGCGGCGGGGGCCTCACGGGTGGGAATCAATCTGGCGAACGTGGGACAGGTGAGCGCGGTGGCCGTCGTAGGAAGCACCGTCGTCATCTCCCTGCCTGCCACGGCGGTTGCCATGGCGGCTTCGGGCATCGGTGGGCAAGGGGAGCTTCGGACAGTCAGCTCATCTCAAGGCGAACTCTTCGAGAACCAGGTGCCGGAGCAACTCTCTTCGGAACTGGCAACCGCCCAGCGGCTCGGGGTCCACCCCGTAAGCCCGTCCCACCCTGACTTCCTGCGCTATGCGAATGGGGAGCGGCTCAAATGGATTGTCACTCCAGAGGGCGAGCTGCTGATCGTGCCGCACACTTGGCGCGGCACGGAAATCATGCACTCCGTCGCCAGTGGCGGTCGCCCCGTGCTCGCTGCCGGTGAAGCGGAGATCGCTGTCCGTGGATCCACGCGCTTCGGCATCCGCATCACCTCGCACAGCGGCCACTACCTGAATGGGGCTTCCAGGGCCGTGAACGACAGGGTGCTGGAAATGGGGAAGCAGGCGTTCGCCCGCTTCGGAATTACCTTCCCTCGGTGACACGGAACCATGGCTACGAAGATCACCCTTCTGCGAACCGTTCTGAGATGGCCTCTTGAACAGGTGGCCTCATGGCTGGATGGGCTGGCCATCGGTGAGCCGGTGGGAGGGGAGTTCTTCAACTGGGAGCTTTTCGCCTCCACCGCCGCTTCACGGGCCAGAGAAGAGAGGAGCCTGCCATGGGCACAAATCGCACTGGTGGTGTACGCAGTGCTCGCGCAGCGCGCGCCCGGTGATGAGAAGCACTCCCTCATGCTCTCAGCCATGAACCTGCGCGGATGGTTGATCGTGGAACTCGGTCCACGGGACGGTGACGCGGTTTTAGACCCTGAAACCATTGTGGCGTGGTTCCGGAGTCTCGCTACCGTGCCCATTGAGGAGGCAGCCAGACTGGCGTCCTCGGAGAGCTGGCACACTCTCCCGATTGAGACGCTTCTCAAGCTGCGCTACATCAAGAGTGCGCTCAATGTCGTGTCCCTCATCTCTGGAACAGGGGTGGTGCTGAAGCATCCCGAGTTGGAGAACTGGCTCCAACTCAGACCCAAGTTGCCGTGAAGAATGGGATCGAAGGGAGGAACAAGGCGGTCTCCCCGCTCACTTCCACCGCTGGATGTCGAGGATCGTCGCCCGGCCCGGCTCTCGGTAGAAGCGGAGCAGATCCTGCGGCGCCGTCTCCTTGGGCGAGAAGCTCTTGGCCTCCGGGTGCTCGGCCCACTGCATGCAGCGGGCAATGGACTCGCTGCAGAACATGGCGCGCGAGGAGCGGAACGGATTGCGCCACTTGCGCTGCAGGAAGCGCCCGAACTGGACGACGGACTGGCCGATCAGCCCGCCAAAGTCGTACACGCTGCCCACCCACTCGCCCAGCCGCAGGAAGCCCTTGTCGAGCGAGTGCGCGGGCTCGACGAGCGCGACGATGCGGTTCTTCTTCACGAAGCGCTTCCAGGTGATGAGCCGGAAGCCCAGCTCGTGGGACTCGAGCACCATGTCGCACTCGAAGTCCTCATCCCAATAGAGGAAGAAGCAGTGGCTGGCCTCGCTCTTCGTGAAGTTGCGGACGAGCCACGACACGGGGTTGAAGGAGCGCGGCGTCGAGAACCCGATGAGCGTGGTCCGGCCCCTCGAGAGGGCGGCGCTGTCACTCGGCGGGTCCGGGTCCTTCACGATGGCGACGGCTTGGCTCATGGGGTGCTCCTCGACCTGGGGCAAGTCTAGCCTCGGGGGCTCGGGCCCGAACAGCACCCCAGGCTCCGAAGATCTCGCTCCCTTGGGGAATAGGGTGGCAGGGGGGGCTGTCATGTCACCGCTTTGCGGTGGGGGGCCTCTGTGCTGGACACTATGCGCTCCATGGGAACACGGAGACAGGCGCGGCAGGCAGGGACAGGGTTCCTGGGGCTCTGCGTCATCCTGGCGCTGGGTCTCAGCACACCCAGCCTTGCGCTCGAGCCGGGGCGGCGCCCCTCCCAGTACAACCACGAGATCTGGCGCAGCGAGAACGGCCTGCCGCAGAACTCGATCCTCGCCAGCGCGCAGACGGCCGACGGCTACCTGTGGTTTGGCACGTACGAGGGGCTCGCCCGCTTCGATGGCACGCGGTTCACCGTCTTCGATCGACGGAACTCGCCGGAGCTGGGGGAGAGCGATGTCCACGCGCTGGCGGAGGATGTCTCCGGCGTGCTCTGGGTGGGAACGAGGCAGGGCGTCCTCCGTTACCAGGAGGGGCAGCTCCGCCGCCCTCCGGAGGCGGGAGCGCTGGCCGAGGCCTACATCGTGGGGCTGGCGGCGGACAGCAAGTCCATGTGGATCAGCTCGTCCCTGGGGGTGACGCGAGCACCCGTCTCCGGTGAAGCCCCCTGGCGGCGGTATACGCCCGAGGACGGGCTGCCAGTCAAAGGCACGGGGCCCATCGTGGCGGATGGCGCGGGCGGTGCGTGGGTGGGAGCTGGCCAGGCCGTGGCCAGGGTGTCCGGGGACTCGGTGGAGGTCCTGTTCCTGCCTCCGGGTGAGTCTCCAGCGAAGCCGCTCCAGGTGGAGAGCCTCTGGCTGTCGCGAGACGGCACCCTGTGGATCGGCACGGGCCAGGGGCTCCTCTCCCTGCGGGAGGGGCAGTTCACCCGGCATGGCCCGGAGCAGGGAAGGCCGAATGTCAGAGTCAGGGTAGGGGAGCTGCTCGAGGATCGCGATGGCAACCTGTGGGTGGGCACTGGGCGGGGGTTGCTGCGGCGCAATGCGGCGGGCTTCAGCGCGCTCTCTACCCCCAAGGAGCTCGCCGAAGGCGCGGTGTCCAGCCTGCTCGAGGACCGGGACGGGAACCTGTGGATCGGTACGCAGAATGATGGCCTGCATCGCCTGAGCAATGGCCCCTTTCTCACAGTGGGGGAGCCAGAGGGCCTGGTCCTCGACGTCACCCGGTTTCTGCTGGAGACCCAGGACGGCACGCTGTGGGCGGCCTCGCAGAGGGATGGCCTGGCGCGGATGAAGGCGGGCGTCATCACCTACGTGGGGGCGGCGCAAGGGTTGGACGAGCGCATCCGCACGCTCGCGGAAGGCTCGGACGGAGCGCTCTGGGTAGGGACGGTGGGCGGTGCCTATCGCCAGGACGGCGAGCGCTTCGTCCTCCTGGGGCCCGAGCAGGGCATGCCCTCCGGCGCCGCCATCTGGGCCATGGCACCGGAGCCGGACGGCGGCATGTGGTTCGCCACCTCGGCAGGCCTGGCATGGCTGCACGGCGGACGTGTCACCCTGTACGCCGCCTCGGAGAAGGGGGACACCCCCGGCTATGTCATGCCCATGGTGCGGGAGGACTCGGGGACGATCTGGCTCGGCACGCACAAGGGCCTGCTCCGCTTCTCCCACGGCACCTTCACCCGCTTCACCATGAAGGAGGGGCTCGTCGGGGACTCCGTCTTGAGCCTGTACCCGGATGCGCACGGCACGCTGTGGGTGGGGACCAGCACTGGCCTGTCGCGCCTGAAGGACGGGCGCTTCACCTCCATCACCGCCGCGCAGGGGCTGCCGGATGAGACGGTCTTCAACCTCCTGCCGGACTCGGAGGGCTACTTCTGGATGAGCAGCAACAAGGGCGTCTCGCGGGTGAGCCGGCGCGAGCTGGAGGAGGTGGCGGACGGCCGGCGCCAGCGGGTGAATGGCGACTTCTTCGATGACCGGGATGGGATGCGTGCGGGCGAGTGCAATGGCGGCTCCCAGCCCTCCGGGTGGAAGACGCGGGATGGCAGGATGTGGTTCGCCAACCTGCGCGGCGCGGTGATGGTGGATCCGAAGGACGTCCGGCTCCGTCACCACCCGCCCCAGGCGCGGATCGAGGAAGTCCGAGTCCAGGGCCGGCCCGTGCCGCTGACAGAAAGGCTGGAGCTGGCGCCCGGGCAGCAGGACCTGGACCTGCGCTTCACCGCCTTCGTGGCGCGGGGCGCCCCGCGGGTGCAGTTCCGCTACCGGCTGGAGGGGCATGACCTCAACTGGGTGGAGGCCGAGGGCCGGCGGATCGCCACCTATACGCGCCTGCCGCCGGGCTCCTACCGCTTCCAGGTGCAGGCGCTGGATCGGGCAGGCCACTGGGTGGAGCCCGGGGCCGTGCTGGAGGTGGAGTTGCAGCCGTGGTTCTACCAGGCGGCGTGGTTCTACGTGCTGTGCGCGGTGGCCGTGGGCGGGGTGGCGGCGAGCGCCTACGCCTGGCGTGTCGGGAGGCTCAAGGGGCGCGAGCGCTGGCTGCAGGCGCGCGTGGAGGAGCGCACCCAGGAGCTGGCCCGGGCCAACGAGGAGCTGGATGCCAACCTCCGCGAGCTGCGCGCCACCCAGGCCCAGCTGGTGCAGGCGGGGAAGATGGCGGCGGTGGGCACGCTCGCCGCCGGTGTGGGGCACGAGATCAACAACCCGCTCTCCTACATCGTGTCCAACCTGGAGCACTCCTGCGAGGAGACGGAGACGCTGGCGAAGCTGGCGGAGGACGCGGAGCCGCTGCGCGAGCGGCTGCGGGACATGCACCAGGTGCTGCGCGAGGCGCTGATGGGGGCGGATCGGGTGCGGCGCATCGTGCGGGACTTGAAGACGTTCTCCCGCCAGGACGAGGACACGCGGGGGCCGGTGGATCTGCGGGCGGTGATGGACTCGGCGGCGAAGATGGCGGCCGGGGAGCTGCGCCCGCGC
>Ga0190275_10000587_pt1 | contig 30791 bp, 19 predicted proteins | sample Popmic550T_FD_133745 | JGI IMG/M metagenome (GOLD analysis project Ga0190275, IMG submission 133745) | Populus adjacent soil microbial communities from riparian zone of Yellowstone River, Montana, USA - 550 T | ecosystem: Environmental > Terrestrial > Soil > Riparian zone > Trees stand | place...
GATGTACGCAAAGAGGCTTGTCACTTTTTCGAAAAACACTATTCCCAGCGTTATGGGAAGCGCTAGAAGCGTTCTTGTTGCGTACCACAAGAGCCCCGCTGTGTGCACTATTTTATTCTGGCCTATGTTTAGTCTTTTTCCTCTTGGCTCTTCTCCGTATTTTCTGTACTGTTCTCTCTGATGTTTTGTTGGCTCCTCTTTCATCGTTAGCTCTCTTCTTCTCTCTGCATTTGTTGTTCCTTGCACGAGATAGAGAACACATAGAAGTGTGTATATCAGTATGATTCTTCTCTTCATTTCTTTTTGCATTTTTGAAAAAAAGTTTTCATTGATAAACTAACAGAATTTCCCTATTCGGAAATTTGATGCCAACTTGTTCTGTAAAATTTTTATCCCCCTTCCGTTCCCCTGACCGCGACTACACCAAATTAGCTCTATTCAGTCTATCTTTAAGCTGCATATATCCAATCAACCCTCAAACTGCCTCTATACAATCAATCCTCAAACTGCATACACAATCAATCTTTAACCTGCATATATCCAATCAACCCTCAAACTAACTCTATTAAACGCATCTTCAAATTGCCTCTACCCAATCAATCATCCAACTACCCCTTCCCAATCCGCTCCAAACTACTCCTCCACCCCATCTTTTCTATCTCTCTTCTCCAAGCAGTCCAGAAGAGATGCCTTGTCCTTCGTCTTGTGCAGTATTCCGATCTCCGTCAGCCTCTCTGCGCACTCCTTTATTCTGCTTCCGCTGATTTTCAAATGCGCCTGTATCTCTCTCGGGTCTACAGGACACTTCTCCTTCCACGCGTCTGTGTAACCGTTCTCAACTATTCCGTCGTATATCTCAACCACCGGAATCTCGTTCAAAATCTCTTTCTTCGCGCCCCTCTGCGACTTAAGTACCAGAAGATAGATGCTAAACACCGCGTGCATCTCGTTTTTCATCCTTCTCGCAATCCCGATCAGGCACAGCTTCTTTTCCTCCGCTTCCACCCCCGCGTACCTTTTCGATATCTCGTCCGATAGAAACACCAGGTCTGCAGATATCTTCTCTATCTTTCCTCTCTCCGCCTTTGTCATTCTCAGGTCGCTCTGCGCTGTCCACGCGCCCGCCGATACTTTCCCCACCCTGCCAGACCTCAGCGTGCACTGCAGCACCGAGAACAGCGCCACAATGTGCCTGTCTTCTTTAGGAACCCCGTGGTATATTTCGCGCGCTTTTTTCTCCTCCTCTTTTTCGAGAACTTCTCTCTGGCTCCCGATGTACCTCAACACCCTTTCGGGCTCCTCTATTTCTGCCCGCGTGAACACAATCTCCATCAGCCTGTATCTGATCATCGCCTCTACGGCTACCCCGTACTCTCTGCTCTCGAATATCTTTTTTATCTCCTGCCCGATTCTCTCTCTCGAGACTATTTCGCGCAGCCTGTATCCGAGCGCCCTCTCCTCCAGCGCCTCGTGTATCTCCGGCGCGATCGAAAACTTCAGCCTCGCTGCGAACCTTAGCGCTCTTAGAATCCGCAGGGGGTCGTCCTGAAACGTCTTTTTTGGCTCCATCGGCGTTCTTACCACCCTTGCCCGTATGTCGCTAAGCCCTTTTCCGGTGTAGTCTTCGATCTGCGCTGTGTTGATGTTGTAGAACAGCGCGTTTATCGTTAAATCTCTTCTGAAGGTGTCTTCTTCGGGCGTTCCTATCTTCACAACGGGTATTCTGGTGTTCGCGTACTCTTCGGATCTGAGCGAGACGAAGTCTATTCGGTACCCGTGGTAGACCATGCACGCCGTCTCGAGGTGCTTCGCTTTCTCGTGGTTGTACGGGATCACGTGGAAGCCGTGCACGTTTTCTCTTTTGCTCCTAAGATGCTTCAGAAACCCGTTTGCGAACTGTGTCCCGCTTATTCTGTCTATTGCGATGTCTATGTCCGTGGCGTCGAAGCCCATCACCTTGTCCCTTACCCACCCCCCTGCCACCCGCAAAGTCGCGTTGATGTTTTTTTCGCTGTTGTACTGGATAAGGTTCTCGAACAGCTCTTTCTCCTTTCCGTGTAATACTATCTTGTCCATTTTTTTCTCACTCTGCGAATTTAATATCTTGATGCAGACTGGGTGCGTAGGGCGGTATTTGTAGAGCAGTTGTGTAGGGTGGTACTGGTAGGTACGATATATTCTGCAATAACATCAATAGGTGTCATTTATTGGAACCGGCATACATACCTGTCATCTGTTCTGATTAGCATCAATAGCTATGTACCTTCTATTATATGCTGGCATCAATATTTGTCATTTATTCGGACTACCATCCACCTCTACCTACCACTGCAGACCTCTGTCCGTCTTTATGCATTTCTACCTGCCATTATCACTACCTCTGCTGCCCTAGATGGCGTAAAATCCCACTAGACCTACCCTGCAATACCAAAAACTCCTGCAAACAGCTCAGGACACCAGATAAAAGAGAATTGAACTGTCTACCCATCTATCTACCCCTCTGCCCAATCCATCTGCCCACCTCATCTACGTACCTATTCACTGCACCCACCTAATCTACCTGTCTACCCATCTGTTCACTCCACCTACCTACCGACTGCACCCACCTCATCCACCTACCCACTTCACCTAATCTACCTACTCACTCCACTCCACCCCATCTACAACACTATATCCTCAGGAAGTCTGCGAGTCTTCTCCTGCAGTCCTCTATTTCTTCTGCGTACTTTCTGTACTGCACTCCTTTTTTGTCTGTTTTTTCGATTACCCCCTGCAGCTGCTCTATTCTCTGCTCTAGCTCTACCACAATGGGAGATGGCAGCGCTCCTCGCGTCTGCACTGGCTCTTCCGCTCTGATTCTGCTCTGCAGCAGCTTTATCGCAAGTCTCTGCTTGTTTATCACCAAGTCCTTCTCTTCTCTTTTTCTTTCCCAGTCTCTTCTGATGTTTTCAGCCTCTTCTTGTTTCTTTTCGATCTCCTTCGCTAGCTCTGCGCTCTTTCGCGATATTTCAGCGCTTTTTTCCTCTAGCCCTTTGATTTTCGCGTCTTTTTCCCTTTCGCTCTTCCTGATCGCGTCTGCTCCCGCTCTCTCTGCTTCAAAAAACCCCGCTAGAATCGCCTGCACGTTCCCTCCTGCTAGCTCTCTGTACAGCCCCTCTGCCTCCTCGGACTTATCCCCTCCTGCGCACTTCAGCACATGGAACGAAAGAACTGAGCTGATTTTTCTTATCGCCTTTTCGAGCTCTGCCACTCTGCTTTGGCTCTCCTGCAGGTCGCTACGCTCTTTTTTCCTGCTTTTCATCTTTATCTTGTCTTTCTCTATCTTTTTCGTTAGATCTTCTATGGTTCGCGTTTTTTCTGCTATTTGCCTCTGGTACTCTTCGGTCTGCTCCTTGATTAGAAAGAACTCTGTCTGCATCCTTCTTGTTTCGCTCTGTATCTCTGCGTGCACCCGCTCCACCTCGCATGCCGACGCTCTGACCTTGAACAAAAACTCCTCTATCTCCTGAGGGCCCCTTTCTACCCCGCGATCTAAAATGCTAGATCCGCCCCTGCTTCTGTTTCTGGCCTCTCTTTCTGCGAACACTTCCGCACGCCTGTCAGATGCGCACGCTGCTTCTGATTCTTCGGCGGCTTTTTCTGCTGCTTCGTGGCTGCCGTGCTCTGTGTCCTCTTCGAACGCCGGGCGCTCTTCTCCCCCGTAGAGTATCTTTTTGAGCCTCTCCATCCACCCCTCTTTCTTCCACTCTTCTTTTCTCTCTTCTATTATCACCGTGTCCAGCGAATAGTTTCTGTCTATAACGCTGTGGATGCGGTCTATTTTCCTGCACACCTCTTCGAACGCCTCCAGCACGTACTGCGTTGTCGCGTCTTCTTCTCTGCGCGTCTTCTGCCTGTCTGCGCTCTTTTCTTCTGGGCTGTTTTGGATGATCGATCTGAACGACAGCTCCTCCCTGGCTTCGCTGTTTCCGGTTTTCTCGTCTATCTCCAGCCCTATTTCTTCTTTCAGTATTCTGTCTAGCGATTTTCCTATGTATCTGCTTCGCGCGTTTTTCGGAGGCTGTCTGTCGCCATATCTCGCGGGGTGGTGCTGGCCCGCTCCCAAGAGCCCCGTTTGTTTGTCTTTTTCTCTTTCCATTCGACTTGGGCCATTCATTTGGCAAAAATTAATTTCGAAAATATATGGTATCTTTTTGAATAAAAGTAGCGAACGCTTTTGGAATCTGCAGCCCTGTTTGCGCTCGAAAATTTTAGAGCCTCTTGGGAATAGACGTAGATGCGGTAGCAGATGTAGATATAGATGTAGACATAGATGTGGTAGTAGATGTAGATATAGACGAGGTAGTAGATATAGATGTGTTAGCAGATGTAGATATCGATGTAGATAGGTGCAGTAGTATATGTGATAGCAGATGTAGATGTAGACGTGGCGCCAGAGGAATGTTGCTAAATAGAAGACCTGTGGACCTCGTATCAAAGATACCCCACGGTCTACAATTCACTCACTTAAACACTCCACGCCCTGCAGATATTCATTTAGACTGGGATTGACAAGTAGAAGATATTTACTGTAAGTTCACGGGCATCCACGCCCATCACAACCAACTCAACCATCCAAACCATCCCATCCAAAACACCCCAGCCATCCCAACCATGCTACACAGCCAGATAGACCCCTCCCTCACACCGCTACAAACAAACGCTCTGCTATACAAACAACACCCAAACCCGTTTATCCCTTATGGTACATGGCCATTTCTATCTCCTTCCTCACAAACCCGCACTTCTCGTAGAAAGCCGCGTTCTGCTCGCTGCACGCCAGTATCGTCTTGTAGCACCCCTTTTCCGACGCGTACGCTGCCAGATGCTCCACCAGGGCCTTGCCCAGCCCCTCTCCCTGCATTTCCTTCAGCACCACGATGTCTTCAATGTGCCCCACTTTCCCTAAGTCCCTTATAAACTTGTGCTCGACCAGCAGAGTTCCAGAACCAACGATTTTCTGCGTGCTCTTCTGCACCACAACAAAAACGTGGTACGTCTCCGCGTGCCTCTCCATAAACGAGAAAAGCCGGTCCACTCTTTCCTTTTCCGGAACAGGCGCAACCGTCAGATCGGACAGCAGCTCAAAATACTTCTCGTCCACGTCTTTTCTCTCCAGCCTTCTCACCAAATACTCTCCAGCATCCATTTTCACCCAAATTTCTCCGAATATATCGAAACGCACCTGAAAATAGACGAATAGAACACATTTATTCTCTGCTCTCCTCTTCGACCAGCATCACGATTGTGTTGAACACGTTCGATTTTCGCGTGCTGAACGACTGCCCCTTCCCCGTCGCCTCCCTCGCAACCGCCTCAGCGTGCGGAAGGTATCCAGAGTACGCGAGAAGACACGACAGCTCGAGCAAGAAAAACCCCAGCAGCGGCGCAATCTGCTCGTTCTGCGCCGACGCCAGAGAAGACAGATACGCCGTCCACTCGTTATTTTCGATTCTCTTCGCCACTTCTTCGATCGAAAGCGGCATGTGCAGATATTTCTGAAGCAGATGGTACGCCTGCTCCTTTTTCTTGCACGATGTCAGGAACTTCACTGCGAGATACCCGAGAAATACGTTCTGCGGGTTGCAACGGATCGCCTTGAGGAAGCAGTACTCAGCGCTTTCTTTCTTCCCAACCTTCTCGTAGATAAGCCCGCACCCCGCGATCCCGTTGTAGTTTGTGGACTTCATCTGGATAGAGCTCACGAAGCATTTGAGGCTCTCTGTAAGGTTGCTGTTCATGAAGTGCTCGTGGCCCAGAAGACACAGCACGTACGGATCTTTCTGGATCGCAAGACTGCGCTCGAAACACTGCACCGCTTTTTCCGTCTCCTTCATGAGGCTGAAGTAGTTGCCAAGCACCGCCCAGGAGATCGGCGAAAAAGTATCCACTCCAAATAGGTCCCTGCCAAGCGTTCCAAGCATCGCCTTGTCCCGGTGCTGCCAGAGAATGCTCGAGTAGCAGTGCATCTGTCCGAGATAGCAGGGGTCTCTCGTTCTGAGATATCCGAAAATATGCCCGGCTTTTTGGAGATATCCCGCTTCGAACACGTGCACTGCTGCGGCGCTGACCGTGTACAGCGGAAACCTGTCGAGGTTTTCCGAGGTTTCTGCGAAGTCGCACTCTCCTTTTGATATCTTTTTGAGCAGCGAGCTTTCCTGGAGAAGGGACAGGAGGACGGCAATCTCTTTTTTGTCTTTTGTCTTTTTCTCCACCTCTTCGCTGATGTTTTTATCAATGTCAAAAACAGATACGCTGTATTTTCCTTTTTCGGAAGGCGAAAAGATGTTGTTCATGTTTTCTTCTTCTCTTTCGAGCTTTTTGGACTCTGCAAGGGTGTTTTCGAGTATGACCCTGTGTCCTGTGTAGAGATAGAGGTTCTTTGTGCACGCTGCCTGGTAGCTCTTCAGCGCGCCCTCGTAGCACCCCGTGAGAATCTCGATCTCTCCAAGCATGTTTGAAACAAACGAGTAGTCTCTTTCTAATACGTACAGCTTTTCCAGGTCTGCGCGGGCCGCGTTTCCGCACTCTATTTTAGCTTCTGCGTCCTCTTTTTTCTTGTCCTCTTTTAGCATCTTCATCAAAATGTACTTCGCGTTCGTGTACTCCTTCAGGTACTTGTGGCACAGCGCCTGGTAGTACATGGACGTGAACGAAGAGACGTCCGAAAGGTGCGCAATTGCCCGCTTGTACTCGCCGTTTCTCATGAAAAGATACCCAAGCAGCAGCGGATACTCTTTGCTCTCCGATATGGAGAGAGACTGGACTACGTGGATGGCATCTACAAAGTCTGTGTATTTTATACATTTGCACAGAAAGTCTTCTATTTCCCGCATAAAAACAAATAAAATGTCCAATATATTGCTGGTTCCATACAGCAAAGATGAATTAACTTGGTACGTGGGGTGGTGTAGTTTGAATATGGATGTAGTAGATGCTACGTGGGGTGGCATAAGTTGCGGATCTATGCAGGAGATGGAATGGGCATGTTGATGTGCATTGAGACTGCATCTGCTCATCCTCAACTCCAGCTCATCCTATGTCCTACCTCTGCATGGCACTACACTATTCGCAACTGCTCAGCCACCGCTAGCAAAAAATACCAGGACAGGCTTTTGCTGGACCAGCTGTACCTGATTTTCACATTTTTACCAGATCGGGCAGTTTTCCTAATATAGCAGCAGCCAAATCACGGCTGCCGTTTGGTACCTAGTAACAATTTTATAGACCTCATATCAAAGACTAAAAGGTGTTTATTATGGGTTATCGACATAAGTAGCCTACGGTCCACAAGTTATCCACTAACTACCCTACGATCTATAACTCACTCTCTAATTACCCTAAGATCCACAAAATACCCGCTTAAATACCCTAAGGACCACAAATTTATTAAAAATAAATTTAAATATCCGAAGACCCCCCTGCACTTATAGATAGTATCAGAGTCGAGAGATACTCCCGGAGCACTGCAGACGCGCCCTGCACCTGCAACTCCTCTTCTGTCTCCTGCAGCGCCCTCTCGAGCACCGGGTACAACGGCGATTCTGCCGCTCGCTTCCTCTCCAGCAAAGCGCGCATGCAAAGCTCCAAAACAGACGCGGATACTTTGAAATACTCGGGGTCTTTCACGTAGTCTATGCACATATCGCAAACCACAGCCATATCCTCGTCTTCCAAATAGCAGAGCGAGCTAATGTGCCGGTCAGTGTTGAACAGATACTCCAAAATAGAAGAGAGCGCCTGCCTGTTGCCGTTCTGTGCTGCGTGCGACAGACTCTTGATGTATTCGTACCTGTACACAAGTCTCTCGTATTTCGTTCTCTTGATTACCGGGGCTGTTTTAACCGCCGTGATAGCATCGACAATAGAGGACGCGCTCTTCGAATGGTCCAAAAGCGTTCTTGGCGCGCTTTTCCTCTCTTCTCTTATCTTATCTGCAGGTTTTTCCACCCACGCGTCCCGATATAGTAACACATTTCCAAATTGCGTAGAGATTAGATACTCGCTCCCTGCACACTCCTCTCGCCCGTCTCCAACATTTCCAAACACCGCGCTGAACGAGATAATCGGCGATCCAACGTGCAGCGACGAGACTTCCCGCAGTGATTTTGTTGAGATCCGCAGTTTACCGTCCAGCGAAGAGGTAACAAGAAACCCCCCGTGCATCTCCACCCCTGTTATCGTTTTCGAATGCACTATGCTTTCGCACGCCACAGACTTCTCCTCCACGTCGTAGATATACGAGGCCCCCGAAGATAGGCCGATAAACAGACGCGACATCTCGACAAAGTGCACCGTTGCAGGTTTTTCCGTGTCGATCACTCCTGCGTCTTCCACGTGCATGGCAATCCTCTCGTACCTCTCGCTCACGCCTCCGCTGCTCTCCTCTATTCTGTACGACACCACGTGCACCTCCCCGTTAGAAAGCGACACTGCGATGTACTTCCCGTTAGACGCAACGTGTTCGATGTAGTCGCTAAACACCCGCGTGAAAAGAGGCTGTACTTCTGCGAAAGAATATACGAGAAGCTTGCACGACTCTCCGCCAACGCACACAAGGGTGCTTGTCAGAAAACAGGCGGAGCGAATTGGCGTGCCCTCTCCGCAGAGCTCTCTCAGCTTCTTTCCGCTAAGATCGAACACGCACACGGCGCCCTCTTTGTTGTACATCACAATTGCAGAGTCTCGGCGCACCAGCTTTGGCGAAGTTCCCACAGACTTCATAAACTGTTTTTCCTCTCCCGTGCTAACGGAGCGCTTCCAAAACGCCTTTTCCCTAAGATAGACCGCGGTGTCCTTGTCCAGCAGGAGAACCGAGACCACAGGCTCGCTTTTCGAACATATTTCCGTTATGTCCTTCTTTTCTGTCTCTTTGATCCCGTAGTCGTCCAAGCGAAACTCCTCTTTCATGCTTAAAATTTTGCGGCCTGTCAGAGTCTGTTTAAATCTAATGATAGTCAAAAAGGGGTTAAAGAGCGCGATCAAAGGAAAACCCGCCAGAAATGAACAGTTTAGGAAGTATTTTCACGCGGGACTGGGCGCTGAAGGTGAAGTCTCTCTCTCTTCTGTGGTTTTCAGCGCGGGCGCAGAAGAGCGTGCGCGGGAAGAGTGGCACGTCCGCTACTGCAGGAACAAAAGGGCGTGGAAAATCAACAGCGAGTACACAGAAGAGACAGATAAAATAGAGCTGTCTTTCAAAGGAGACGCGTACTACCTGGCACTTGCGCACCCAAACGAAGAGTATCTGTTCGAAATAGAAGAGATCGCGAGGGTCATTGGAAAAACGAAGAGAAAAGAGGCGACACTTGGACAGATTTTCAGGGCGTTTATAACGAGCTACGGGGTTGCGTCGAAGGACAAGGAGTACTACAGGGGGGTGCTCAAAAGATCAACGTGTTTTATCGAAATGAAGCTGCAGGACGCGTTTAACAACAAAGTTGTGATATGGAAGGTCAATAAGACGCAAATTGTGAACTTCAGAAAGATGAAGGCGTCTACTCTGGTGGTACTTGTGGAGGTTGCCGAACAGAACCAGACTTTAAGTATGTTCTACAGAGCAGAGAGTGACGGAGAACAGAAAATAGAGCAGCTGGGGGAATGAGTGGGGTGGTGTATGTGGTGATAGATAGGGTGGTATATGCAGTGATAGATGTGGTGGTATACTAAGTGATATATGCGGTGATAGATAGGGTGATAATTGGGGTGGTACTTGGGGTGATAGATGTGATGGTATATTAGGTGGTATATGCGGTGATAGATAGGGTGATATATGTGGTGATACTTGGGGTGATAGATGTGATGGTATATGCAGTGATAGATAGCGTGGCACTATTTTTATGCACCAATATACGAGTGCTGTGTTATTGCTGCGATTAGTGCGATCTCGTTACCGCTGCAATGATGTTTATTCTTGTGTGCTGGTGGTGAAGTGTCTATGGAGGTAAGCGTGACGCCTCTTAACGGTCTAACGTCCAATATGCACCTTCTTAATAGAGCGCGAGATGCTAAGACGAGAAACGGTCTAGATACTTAGGAGATGTCGCGCCAGACGGTTGCTGCATAGTTCTCAAAGTACGCAATGTACCTCTTCAGCTTGTCTTTCATGTCGGGGTCTAGAAAAACCGGGACGTCTTCAAGTTGAAAACCATCGAGATCTTCCAAGATAATCGGAACACAGACTCTTTTTGTTCTCGGATGCACGCAGAACGGCAGTTTCAGCAGATGCTTCGTTTGCTTCGTTACGTTTTCGTCAATTTTTGGAAATATTTCGCCATAAAGATCGTCTGCTTCTGCGGTATCTTTGGAAGCGGCTGTTTTTTTGTACTTCGCCAGTATTTCGTCGATTTTTTTGTCTTTTTCCTTTTTCAGGTTTTTTAGATACGTGATAACGTTTTTTCTGTCTCTGTCCGTTAGAGTCAGCGCCAGAGGATCGGACACCCAGCAGTGCACGCCCCTTCCCCCAGAGAACACGAACAGAAGCCTGGAAAACCCAAAATGCTCCCTTAGCACGTGGTCCAGCACCTCTATCGCGCACTTTATCAAGGGAAGACACGCGTTACACATGCCCTTGTCTTCGCAGCACGCTCTTTTGTAGTCCGTTAAATCCACGTCAAACACAAGCTCTTTTACTACCGCCGGGTTCTCGTTCGAGACCATCGCAGGTTTTTGGACATATACAGCCCCTGCGTCTATCTTAGCAGGCACTTCTCGCTCTATTTTCTCCCTCAGCTCATCTGCGCTGTTCGCAGTAATGTACCTGCTGCAGCTATCAGTGTGGTATGTAAACGAGAACTCTCTGGTCTTTGTGTATCTGAACCAGCGAAATATCAGATCTATTGGAAATGTTTTCGAATAGTACTCCCGCAGCTCGTCTCTCGCCTCCCTCTTCTCCATAAAAATTAGCAGTCTTCGGTGTTTATTGGAAATAAAGCAGCTCTACTCGAAACGCACTTCTGAACAGCCGCATAACATAACGCATGTCAGGCAGCTTTCCGCCATATGCGAATGCTATCGAAGCGGAGAAGAGGCGTTCATTCAATTGAAATGGCGAAGAGGACGCAACGCCCATACATCCACATCACATATTCACCCTACCCATACATCCCAAATATCCAAATCACCTATCCACCCGCCTAAATAGAACTTCTCGTAAATTTTTATGACACGTCACGAACTGTTCTCAGCTATAACAGAGAAAAAGCTTCTCAAAAGAGTGTTTGAAACGGAGAAAAGCGGAGAGGACGGGGAAACCTTGCACACAAGAAGGCGTTTTCCGATGTCTTGCGACAGGTGGATCGAAAGCTCCTCGCAGGGAACGCAAATTCTCTACAGAGCAGACATTTCGATGGTGCTCTACTACACAGAGATACGTAAAGGGCAGGTTGTGGTAGAGTCTGGCACAGGAATGCTCGGTCTAACGTACTGTCTAAGTAAAATTGTGGGAGAGTGCGGACTAGTCCACACAGTTGAGCAGAACGAAGAAAGATTCGAAAGAGCCAAAAAAGAGATAGAAAAAGCAGAGCTGAAAAACACCACTGTGCACAAAGGAGCAGTAAAAGAGTTCCTGAAGGAGTTTTCCAACAGGACGGGGCTGCAGTCTGCAGATAGGGTCGTTTTAGACGTGCCAAAACCGCACGAGGTTCTCAACGAGTCTGCAGAGATAGTGAGCGAAGGAGGGAAGGTTATGTGTTTTGTGCCGTGCATGGAGCAGGCGCAGCGCGTGCTGCACGCAGCAGAGGGGCATCCGGCGCTCCAAATAGAGCAGATGCTTGAGAACGTCGAAATACAGCACAAGCCGACCCGCATATCCGAAGGGGTGTTTGGCACCGTTCAAAAGCCGCTCATAAGAGGACACACCGGGTACCTTATCTTTTTAAAGAAAAAAGTCAGTTATCAGTACCCGGAAAAGCAGGGGCATGACGGGGAGGTAGGTAATGCAGAGATGGGTTGCGATGGTGATAATGCAGGGATGGGTGAGATAGGTGATAATGGCGATCTGGATGATAATGGTAATGTGGATAATAATGATGGGGTGGTTAATAATGACGGTCTTTTGCTGTAACAGTACATCTTCAACCCAACCCATATCACCACGCATCCTAATAAATCATAAAGACTATAAAGCTAGACCTACACTACACCGTAACACAGACCATAAAATACATCATAACCTACACTTCAACATCCACTCCAACCTACACCCCAGCAAGCATAATGGCGTACTTAGATAAACATTATGCGGAATATTTTTTTATGAGAAGGGGCGAAGAGGCCGGGACAAGCACGCAGGGCCTGTACGGGGTACTTGGAGTGGACGCGAACGCCAGCGAGGAGGAAATAAAAGGCGCGTACAGAAAAGCAGCGTTCATTTGCCACCCCGACCGGACAAAAAACGAAGACGGGCAGTTTGAAAGGGTATACGCAGCGTACGCCGTGCTGTCTGACGCCAAAAAAAGGCTCCTTTACGATATGCTAGGAGATAAGATACTGCCAAGCCTTCTAGAGCAGAAATACGCGCCATATATCGACTTATGCACGTCAAAACAAGCAGTGTGCCTCCTCACAGCGTCTGCCGTCCTGCTGCCGATATGCACCGTGTTCTATCCGTATCTGGCTCTGCTCGTACGTCTCGATGTATTTCCGCGGTACATCGTCACAGCCGTGCCGCACTGCGTACTGTACCTGATTTTTATCTGGGCTGTGGTGAAGTTCGCGTACATAGGGAAAAAGATAAGCAGCAGGTCTGTCAACGCAGTGCTGGAGGTAACGCTTTGGCTCGCGCTGTTTTTGCTGTCGCTTCTCGCAGTGGACGGAGATCTGAGCAGCGGCGTCTTGTACGGGCTGTTTGCGCTCAGCGAGCTTGGGTTTTTGTTCCTGCGCGCGATGAAAAGCAGCACGGGCTCCGGGATGGAAGAGGGACGGCGAAGGATAACTGTAAAAAAATTTTTAAGTTTCCTTTTTGAGATAGAGTACCTTGCAAAATTTTTCACCAGAGCTGTCCAGGCGTATTTTCTCGTGGCAGGAGGGTTCTCGCCGCTCTGCTACGCGCCGCCTCTTCTGTACCCGGTGCTCTCCACAGCGCTTGGGAAGATGCGCAGGGGCACCGCGTACTTGGCGCTCGGATGCAGCGTTTACGCCGCGCTCCTCCTTCTGTGGGTGAACAAAAGGTCGCTGGGAGCGTGGGACATCGCAGGGCTGGTTGTGATCGGAGTGGCGCTTCTGGCAGCGCATCTTCTGATCGCAGCAGCCGTTGCGGCGTCTCTTGTCGCGCTCATGCGGCGGGGCAGCACGCGGCTTGCGCTTCCTGGATAGCCGAGCAAAATGCGAACTATGGGACTCGAACCCATGACCTTTAGATTATGAGACTAACGCGCTACCAACTGCGCCAAGCTCGCGCACAAAAGCACAGCGGAGCTAAGTATTGACGGTGCGAAGAGGGAGAGCGAGGTATTTGTAATGCGAGTAGGGGTGATGGTAAGTAAATGGGTGATAATATGGTAAGAGGTGATAAGATGTACAGGCTATATTTTACTACATCACCACACCACCACATCACCCCATATCACCATCACACCCCTCTCAGCCTAGACAATTAGCAGATTAAATTGGCTTGGAACTCGATATTTGTTGCTTTTTGGTAGTTTGCGTATCTCGCCAGCTGGAACAGTCTGCACTATTTATATTCCTTGATTTTTTATTTTATGAACCACCTGCTGCACGAGAAATACATCGGAGACGCTCTGCACTCGGTTGCGCTTGGAAGGTTTCTCAAGAACGAAGAGTGTCTTATCTCAAGCACGTGCGATAGGATATTTCTCCATGTGATAAGGAATAAAACACTGGAGAAAATAAAAGAAAAAAGAGTGTACAGAAAGATACAGGGAGTAGCAAAGATAAAAGAAGGAGGAAAAACCCCAGAAACAGACGGGGTATTTATACATTTTGAGCACGCGAGAACCTCTTCGCTCTATTTTGACGAAGAGCTCCAGGAGTTTATAAGCACGGAGCTAAGATACTACGAAAAACAGGAGTACGGCCACGTGCTCGGAGCAGAAAAACAGGTAAATTTTTTCAGAGTTGATAACGAGCACAAGATTTTTTTTCTGCTCATATCTAAAATGTGTTTTAGCGTTGGCAGCACAGCGGGTATTGGCAAAAGCTTCGTGTTTGAAGTGAACAGAATAAGGCCGAAAAACTGCGTTATCAAAGACGCGGCGTTTCTGTGCGGGTTCTCTGCGCCCACGATCTGTTTTTTGTTCGAAGACAGCTCCACCGACCTGTGCAGAATAGGCGTTTACAGCGTAGACATGGACGAGAAAGATCTAACCGTATCTTTTGAGATAGGATCTGTGCCGTACGGGTGCTATTCGGTGGTGCCAACGGAGGACCGGGTATTTATGGTACTTGGCACAAACGGGGCGCTTTTCTACACGCAGTGGGAGGCGGTGGGGGTGCGGTTCAACCGGTTCTGGAACATAGATCAGTTCGGGGTGGACGAGGTTGAAAGCCCCAAAAAAGAGTTCGGGATAGAGAACGGGATGTGTTTAGTTAAGGGGCGGGATGTGTTTGTCTTTGCAGAGGACGTGCTGATGAGACTGAACGTGCTGGGGATGGGGGGGAGGCTTTCGGGGCTTTTGGTGGCGGAGGTGGATCTGGCGGTGGGGCTGGACAGGCCGTACTCGGTTGCGACAAGCGGAGGGCTCGGGTGCGTGTCGACGGAGGGCGGAGTGTACGTGGTGAAGCTGGAGAAAAAGGCGATTGCGATAGAGGACAGGGGCGCGGGGCACGGCGGGTGCGTTGCGCGGGAGTTTATCGCGAGGTTCCTGCTGCCTGAGAACGGGGGAGCAGGCGGTGCAGACGCAGGGTGCGAATTTGAAGCGGCTGAATCGGGTAAAAAGCTTCCCGATAAGGAAAGAGGAAAAAAACAGGGGCCTAAAACACCGAGCCATGAAAGCAGCGGAGCCAAGAGCCGCAAAGACAGAAAAAAAGACGCAATGGAAGACGTAGATACAGAGAGAGCGAAGAAAGAGCTGGAAGAGATGGGAAAGGAGGCGGAAAAGGAAAAGAAGGTGGAAAAGAGCGCAGAGAACAGAGAGCAGAAAGAACACGAAGTAGAACACGTGGTTGATAAGAACGCGAAATCTGGAAAGAAGAAGAGCGCGAAACACGAAAAGAGCCAAGAGAGAACAACAGAGCAGATTTACAAGGAGATGTTCAAAACGAGCTACGCAGAGGACACAGAGAAAACAGCAAGAAGAGCAAAAGACACAGGAGAAGAGTCCTGCACGCACGAGCTCTCGGTAGTAGCAACAAAGGAGGCAATGGGAAGAATCACGTCTGCAGCGCTAATTCAGTACACAGATCGAAAAAAAGAGTATCTGTTCACCGCTGGAACAAAAAAACAGCCGCTATTTATAGAGGTGCAGGAAGAAACAGAGCTGATATTTACAAAAACGTCCAAAATCAGAGGGTATCTCGAAATATTCCCGATAGACCGCGCGCAAAAGCTGTATCTGATAACAAAAGAGCGGGAAAGCACGGTCATTCAGTGGAGAGACGCGATAGACTCTGTGGAGAGCGGAATAGACAAGGACAGAAAAACGCTGCTCTTCTCCGCAGCCAAAACAGGACACGTGCAGGTCACCACGCACTCTGTAATCTACCTCACAGGGCTACTTAGAAGAACCGCACAGATCGAAATACCAGAAAGCGTCCAGGCAGCAAAACACAGAGACAGAGCAGATAACAGGACCAGCACAGCACCAGACAGCGCCGAAGAGAGAATATACGTGCTAACAAAAGAAGGAACCGTTCTGGCGGTATATAACGGAAAAAAACACGAACTTCCGATAAAAAACGTTAAAACGTTCGTGCTACACAGGAACAATCTGTGCTGCGTCGACAGGCAGGGCAGGCTTCTCGTCTACGCTGCGAAATCCGGCGCAAAGATCTTCGCAAACTCTCTCGCGTACCTCCTTCCCACGGTGCTAGAGGACACGGAGAAGAACAAGCACCTCGCGCAGTACGACCAGCACGCGGAAAGATCCAACACAATAACGGAAATCTCCGGGGTAGAGCACCTGAACAGCTCGTACCTCGTGATCAGAACGGCAAACAACGAAGTGGTAGTCTACAGGGAGGGCGCAGAAGCGCAAAAAGACAGCGCAGCGCCCAGAGAAGGCAGCACGACGTACCACAGGATAAAAGTAGAAAACAACTCGTTCTACTACGAAAGAGACGACCAAACATGGGTCAGAAGAAGATCAAAGGTCTGCGAAAACGTGGTTATAGTACCGGGGGTGTTCAAAACGCGGCTTCTCTTCTTCACGGCAAACGGAGCGTACATGCACCGATCCAGCACCCCCATCGAGTCCGCAGAGGAAACAACCGAGTACAAGTGCAGGTGCGTCTCAGAAACAAGCCGCACGCACACGGAACAGTGTCTGAACAGCGCCAGAAGAACGTTCGTGATACTTGCCAAGGGAAATCTCGCAGAAGGGTTTCTCCCGCAGTACAGATACGACAAGCAAATGGCGTACCGCAAAACAAAAGTAGAAAGCATGTGCGAAAAAGCGGTTTACTACGAGAAAAAGAAGATATTTATCGCCAGCACGTACAGAGAGATAGACTACACGAAGGAAATGATGCCGTTCACAGTGCTTGCCACCACAGAGCTAGAAGCAGATAAGCTGCCCCCGCCAGAAATACCCGAAGTAGAGCTCAAGCCAAAAACAAGAGCGTACCACATGAAGATATTCTCGCAAGAAGAGCTGAAAAAGACACGAGCAGACGAGGTGCTGCTATCTGTAGACTCTTTTCCGCTTGGCACAAACGAGTACGTGAGCTTCCACAAGATGGTGACACTGCCGGACAACCAGAGCACAGAAGGATTCGCAGACTTCCTCGTCGTGTGCACAACGTACATAACCGACGAAGATCTGATATCAACGGGAAGAATGATAGTTTTTGAAATAGCAACGGTGGTGCCAGAACGGAACAGGAAAGAAACGAGGCACAAGCTGAAGCCGCTAGCAGCCGAGAAGACAAAAGGCGCCACCACGTCGTGCGACGTAATATCGAGCCACATTGTGGTGTGCGTTGGAACGAAGCTGATGGTGTACGCGTTCGATAGGAACGAAGGGCTTAAAGCGATGGCGTTCCACGACATGCAGGTGTTTCTAACGTCGTGCGCAGTGCTGAGGAACATTCTCGTGTGCGGAGACGCGTACAAGGGGCTGTTTCTCCTGTTCTACCAGAAAGAACCGCCAATTCTGCACATGTTATCGCAAAGTACAGGGGCTATCTACCTTCTCAAAGAGGTAAGCATGTCGCTAAGAGGAGAGTGCTGCAGTCTTATCTCGTGCGACTCTTCGCGGCAGCTGTACATCCACAGCTACTCACCGCAGAACATCCTCTCGAGAAAAGGAACGAGATTAACAACCAGGGCAGAGTGCAGGCTACCGGACGACATCGCAGGCTTAATTCGGGTGCAGTACAAAGATACGCACAAAACGTTCGTTTACACGTCCTCCGGGTACTTCTACAAGCACAGGATGGTAGATCAGAACAAACACGCGTCATTACAGGACCTGCAGAGCTCTGTTCAGAGCCACCTGCAGTTTACAGCGGGAACCTGCGCTCTATCGCACTGGCAGATAGATAAGCCAGCGGAGATGAGAGACGTAACACTGAAGGAGGTTGTGCAGTCCGGAATGGTCGAGGAGTTCTACCACATGGGACAGGTGAGACAGATGCAAGTTAGTTCGGAGGCGGGAAGATTCTCGCCTGGAGCGGTCAAAACAGAGTTCCTCATATTCGAATATGAAGATAGAGATAGCTCGAGATAGTGAAGACGCGTAGTGGAGGTGTGGTATGGTCGGGTGTGGTGTGGATATGAGGTGGATGATATGGATGATATGGATGTGGAATGGATGTGAAGCGGTATTATCACTATCGTCGACTATCATTATCATCGATTATAATTATCACCGATTATATCCTAATCCACCCCATTATGCCATCCCATCCTGCCATCCCATTTTACCACCCACTTCACATCCATCCTATTCTACCATCTGCAATACCCACCTAATAAATCCATACTAACATTTCCTTTTATTAATACCACCTTTCCTTTTAACGGTTTTTGTAGTGTGCAAGATTTATAAGACTCTCTTTTAGTGCTTCGAGCGCGTTTGGGTCGCTCTCTCTGGCGATCCTCGCAGCTACCGCAGCTAGCGCCTGCTGTACTTCTAATTTTCTGGTATTCTCTAACGAGGTTCTTCTTGTGCCCGTCTGTCCTGTTCTATTTCCCGTTTCATGGGAGCTGCTTAGTACAGCGCCTCTGATATCCTCTTTAATTTGTGGCTTTATCTCTCTGCCATTATCTCGAACGATATCTCGAATGCCATCTTTACCGCCATCTCTAATGATATCTCTGCCACTATCTCTACCGCCATCTCTACCTCCCTCTCTACCTCCCTCTCTACTTCCATCTCTGCTCCCCTCTCTTATCTCTTCTTTCTCCACGCCGTTTTCGCCTCTAGTTCCTATCTCCTTTATTCTGAACGCGTACCTGAGGGTGTTCAGGGAGTGTTCTGCGGACGTCTCCTCCGGTGACACTGTCGCTAGAATGCAGCACTTGGAGTCTCCGATTAACGACTCTTTTAGCACCTGCGTTAGTTTGCTGTGCCTGAACGGGAGATGCGCTGCGGATCTGTCCATTGCCCTGATGCACTCCTTCAGCGCCAGGAGGCTTTTGTTGATCTCTGCTCCTTCTCTTTTGATTAGAATGTGCTGCTCTCCTCCTCGCTCGCTTCCCCTTTCGCTTCCCGCCAGGTCCACAAACGTGCATATCCCCTGCGCTGTTCTAACGCGAAATAGCGCGTGCGATCTCGATGAGTTGTTGTTGGCTCCCGTTCTCCCGGTCATTCTGCACGCGAGCCCGTCTCGGACCAGTTGCATCGCGTCATCCATCGTTCTCACTCTTTTCTCCGCTATTCCAACTATCGACACCACCCCGTCCTTCTCTCGTGCGAATATTTTCTTCCTGTCTTCAAGCAGGTCGTACAGCTGGTTTCCGTATATCTCGCAAAACGACACTTCTACCCCCTGCACTAACAGGTCCTGCATTGCCTGCGGTATGATTCCGGACCTCTCGTCTAGCATCGTGTAGGTTTTTCCGCTTCCCGTCTGCCCGTACGCTATGCACGTCGAGCTGCCGCCTCTAAGCGCGTGCGCTACAAGCTCTTTGATGCACGTTCTGTACAGCTCCTGCGTCGTGCTGTACTCGCTGAACGCCCTATCGAACGCAAAAGAGTGCAGCTCCGTGTACGGCGTTAGGTCCACTTTCAGCTTTCTCTCTGTTAGATTAACCGTGCTCCCTTCTATTTTGATAACGTCTTTTTCCTCTCCCTTTCTTATCGGCCTTTTTCTAACCGCAACGACTATTCTGCCTGTTTTTTCTGCTCCGATGCTGATTGACGACATCTCTCCGTGCTGCTCTTCGCCTTCCGCCTCCTGGCCCTGCCAGGTGTCCGAGAACCCCGTCTGGTCCGTTGCCGACTGCAGCTGCGACTCTTCCGAAATGTCCGTTTGCGTCTCTTCGACAATGCTGTTCTCTGCCTCTTCCATTATCTCTTCCACGAGGTCCCGCTTTTTCTTCCACGATCCCGGGCTGTTCGGAGACACGTACCCTTCTTTTAGCACGGACACTCTTCCAAGCGGCTTTTCTCCGCTTCTCTGCTCTGCGCTCCTTCCCGCGTCCTGTGCTCTTGCCGCGTCTCTTCCCTCTTTGCTTTCTCTCGCGTCTGCTTCTCTTTCCAAAACCGGTAGGTGTATCCCCATTTGGGAAATGTCCCGCACCCTATTCTGCAGCGGCGTTCTCTTGTACCCCGTTTCCGCCGCGCTCGACGTGTTTATCTTCTTGATCAGCTCGAAGATTTTCCTCCGCGGCTCGAACTCTGTTATGCCGTACTGCACGAGCTCTGTGTACTTCACTTTTCTGAGGTCTCTAATCGTTCCCACCCCGTTGCTTTCCAGAATCTCCGACCACTCTCCCACTCCGCTCTCCCTGAGCACCCTTCTGATCGACGCGTTCTCATCCATGTATATCTGCGTTGTGTTCTCTTCTTTAGACATATAGCAGAGAAATTAAAATAAAAAATACATGACCTATGAATGCAGCTGCGCTCTCTGCGCTATGCCGGAGACTCTGCCCTCCGGATGGAGGCGCGACCTGGAGCCCGAGTTCAAGGAGGAGTATTTCAGGAAATTGATTAGAGACCTGCACGGCGAGAAGTTTTTTCCAAGACCGGAACAGATCCTAAGATGTCTAACGTTTTTTGAATGCGAAGACGCAAAAGTCGTAATTCTGGGACAGGACCCGTACCACGGGCCAGGGCAGGCGGAGGGGCTCTCGTTTTCTATTCCCGCCGGGGTAGCGCGGCCCCCTAGTCTTGTTAACATAATGAAGGAGATAGCGGACAGCACGGGAAAAGCGTCCAGGTGCAAGGGAGGGTCTCTGGTGCGGTGGGCTGAACAGGGGGTGCTGCTTCTCAACACGGTGCTGACAGTGAAGGAAAAGCTGCCAAGATCGCACTCCAACATGAAATGGCACCTTCTAACGGACAGAATCATTGAGCTAGTAAGTGAGAAGGGAGAGAGCGTCGTGTTCATGCTGTGGGGAAGAGACGCGCAGGAAAAAGAGCGGCTGATCGACAGAAGCAGGCATCTCGTCCTGAAATCGCCGCACCCAAGCCCGCTCAGTGCAAGAAAAGGGTTTTTTGGCAACAACCACTTCAAGATAGCCAACGAGTACCTTGCGTCGAAAGGAAAGGGGGAGATCGAGTGGTAGAGGTGATACGAGCGCTTTGGGTGGTTGAGATGGCTGTGTGGTAGGTGATTACTTGATTAGGTAGCAGTGTCCTAATAAGGCAATTTCCAAGATATAAGTATGCTGGAGCAGATGGCTGCTGGAATGGCAAAGAGGCCTTCTCAAAGCTAGCGCTAACAGTAACTATCGCCCTGTCCCATTTCCACCATAGCAGAAGATGCTTATTGATAGTGTTGGAGAGTGTTTAAGCGGGTAATTTTTAGTAAATACCTTTTACTCTTATGTATCACGTCTGCATAGCCTTGCCCCGTTGTTGTACGACTCACCTCTTCGTACCGTACCGTACATCCCCAACTTGGTGTGGTGATCAGCAAGTCCAGCAGCACTATCTCCACAGCGCGCCATCTCGTGGCAAAGCCATCCCCGGAAGCCGCAATGGCTATTTGTTGCTGTAAACATATCATGCTTGGTGCAAAAAGATCATCTCAATGATAAATACAAAAATTTTTTTAAAAGCATGAAGTATATTCTGGTGTGCGGAGGCGTGGTGTCCGGAGTAGGCAAGGGAATAGTTGCAAGCAGCATCGGAAGAGTGCTGAAGGACGAGGGAAAAGAGGTAACAGTCGTGAAAATAGACCCTTATCTCAACTTTGACGCGGGAACGCTAGCCCCAAAGGACCACGGCGAAGTGTTTGTGCTCGAAGACGGCACAGAAACAGATCTCGACCTGGGAAACTACGAAAGATTTCTCGGAGTGAACCTCACGAAGCTCAACACCATCACAAGCGGAAGAATGTACCAGGAGGTGATCGAAAAAGAAAGAAAAGGAGAGTACCTGGGAAAAACCGTGCAGGTAGTCCCGCACCTCACAGACCACATAAAAGCCAGCATACGGGCAGCTGCGCTGGCCTCCGTAGACGGCGAGAACAAAACGCCAGAGGTGTGCATCATAGAGCTCGGGGGAGTTGTCGGAGACATCGAGTCGACCACCTTCATAGAAGCGCTAAGGCAGATGCAGGTGGAGGTTGGAAAAGAGAATTTCCTCGTGGTTGGCGTGGACCTAGCGCTCGAAATGAACGGAGAGCACAAGACAAAGCCCATACAGGCTGCAGCGAAGCGAGCTAGAGAGCTAGGAATACCGTACGACGCGGTGGTATGCAGAACAGAGAAGAACGCACTCTGCGAAGAAGTGCTGAGCAAGATCCTGCTGTTCACAGGGGTAGAGAAGTGCGTGGAGGTGCTCAACGGAAACATCATGAAAACGCCAGAAGTGTTGGCAGAGCAGGGGCTTCTCGAGTACATCAACGCAAAGCTCGGAATGGAGAAGAAAAGAAGCGCGAAAAGAGCAAAGAAAGACACGTTTTCGCAGATAATATCGCCGAAGAAACACGCGTGCAGAGTTGCCATCGTTGGAAAGTACAGCAACCACGAAGACGCGTACCTCTCGGTCAAGGCCTCTTTGAAGTTCGCCGGATCGGACGCGAAGGTGAGCGCAGAGGTGGAGATAGAGTATTTCGACGCAGGCGCGTTTGTGAAGGAGGAAGCGCTTGCGCAGCTGCTAGAGTACGATGGAATAGTCGTGCCTGGCGGGTTTGGAAAAAGAGGAACAGAAGAGATAATCAAAGTGATCGGGTACGCGAGGGTGAAAAGCATCCCTCTGCTCGGCATCTGTCTCGGCATGCAGCTTATGGCGATAGAGTACACCAGAAGCGTGCTCGGAATATCCAACGCGACCAGCGAAGAGTTTCTAGCGGAAGAAGACGTACACACAATTATAGACGACAAAATAAACTTGGAGAAAATGCCGGAAGGGCGAAACGAGTACCTGTGCGTGATAAAAAAGCACTCGGAAGCGATGCGAATAGGGAAACAGGGAACAAGAACGGTAAAAGGAACAAAAATCGCGAGCATCTACGGAGAAGCGGACGGAAAGTTGGTCTCTGAAAGGTTCAGGCACAAATACGGAGTGACGATGGAGATCGGAAAGAGGCTGGAAGAGGCGGGGCTGAAGGTGGGAATGCAGGCCGAGAGGTACATCGACGGAATTGCAGCGGAGGAGCACCCGTATTTTGTTGGGGTGCAGTTCCATCCAGAATTTCTCTCGAAGCCAACGGCGCCCAGGCCGCTGTTTCTGTCGTTTCTTCAGGCCTGTCTCGAGCATAGAAGAATGAGGCGGAAGGGCACGGAAGAAGCGTAAAACAAATAAAACAGTTAATAGATAATTGGGGTTTTGAACGGTTTATCGTATGTGCAGGTGGTGTGGTTGGTTGGTGGTGGTGTATTGATGTATTGGTGATGATAGGTGGGTGGTTGTGGGATTTAAACAGTACACTCCCCGACATCACCACTCCGACATCCCCCCAACATCACCCCTCCCAGCACTAGGCTCTTCTAAAATAGGAGTGGAACTCTTCTCTTGTTTTTAGAAAAACCTCATCTGTAGCGCTATTTAAAAACATATTCCTTAAAAGGAAAAAGACGCAGATGCACATCAGAACGGACGAAACAACTGCTGCGGCTGTGCAGATGTGTGTTTCTGCAAGCAGGAAGTACCGCGGCATCTTTTCTACGCCTTTTGCAGATCTGGAATACACAGATCTCTGGATCAAAAACAAGATAAGCATAAAAAGATTGATAGACCCTGAATAGATCGACCCGTGGCTCGTATTCGTTAGTCCGAGAAGGAGCTTGCTTATAAAAAACCCTTCGGCAAATAGCACAGCTGCAAACACGAGGCCCTCAATCAGAGTTAGAACAAGAGACGCGCCCAGAGCGCTCTTCGCGTAAAAAAACCGGTTGCTCATCTTCCCGCCAATAAAAGTCGTGACAGCTGTTCCGACACACAGCGGAGAAGTGACCAGCATAGATAAGAGCTTCGACCCCCCTGCTGTTACGTATCCGCTAAGATAAGCCTCCAGCAGGATTTTCAGGTAAAGATACGAGTAGAAAGATCCCAAAATCAGAAGCCCTGCGGGGGCGGCTAGAAAAAGCGCAAAAAATATCGCCACCTTCAGCATTCCCGAGCTGTTTTCTGGCGCTGCTGCTATCTCTTGCCGATGCGTTTTTACTTCGGGAACCGATTTGATTACGTCTGTTTTTGGGTTTTTCGCCTTTACCGCTCTTTCTCTTGTCTTTGCAGCGAGCACCTTCATCGCGTCTTTCGTTTTCCTCTCTGCTTCCCCTTCTTCTGCGATAGATTCGGACTCTGCAGGGCTGAGTCTCTGTTCGATGTTTTTGAGTATCGCAATCACCGGGGCAGTTAGCGCAACTTTCTGTATTTCAAACGCTTTTTCGATGTTCTGGAGGTCCGCTGGGTCTGCGTTTTCCTCTCTGGCCGCTTTTGCTGTCTCGAACATCAGGTACAGCGCATTTTTTCCCTTCTCCTCCAGGGCGCTGCACTCGTTATTTAAATCCAGCACGTCTTGTTTTAGATCTTCTGCAAGCTGGTATCTTTTCTCGTCTTGCGTGCTTTCTATGCGATCTGTAAGCTGTTTTATCTCTGTTTTTTGCTTGTAGAGAAGTTTTATGCAGTACTGCGCTCTTTTTGATAGCTTTCCAGCGTATTTTCCAAAGAGGTACTGAGATACGCCTTCGTCGTGGATATCTTTCTCCATGGGTATCTATGAAATTTTTCTATTTAACTGCATTGGCTGGCTAATCAAAAAGGGGGATAGCGCCATTTATTGATTGCGGGGCGTCCAATGGAGCGCGCGCAAACATCCCGCCGATATAAGATTCTTGCGCCCCTGTTTTTGCCCGCGTACCCACTCGTACTGCCACGTAAGCCGGCAAGTTAGAGCGTGTGCGAACTACCTGAGCAGTATTTAATACCATCTGCAGCTAGATCGGACATTCGCAGTTATCAAGCTATTTAGTCTCTTTGTATTTTTTGCCATGTCCAGAGCTGAAAGAATCACAAAGAGAATAAAGGAGAAGTACCCGGGCTCCGAAGTCTCGATCCACGACGAGACGCGCAGCCACATCGGCCACAGAGAAATGCTGAGCGTAAATTCGCCGTCGGAAACGCACCTGAAAATCCAAGTCCAAGCCGCCGAGTTCCAGCACATGTCTCTTCTTGAGGCAAGCAGGTCAATCAACAGACTTCTCAAAGATGAGCTCGAAAACGGACTGCACGCAGTAGTGATCGAGTGCAGAACTCCAAAAGAGCCCCCTACACACCAGAATACATAAAATGCTCATTTAGCTTTTAGAGCCATCTACATCTGCATTCCACTTGGTTATCTATTCTAGTCAGGTATTCCATCTACTTGGTTGTCCATTATAATTATCTAATCTATCTACTTGGTTATCTATCTATCTACCATATCCACCTGACTACCCTATCTACCCACCATGTCTACCCACCCTATCTTCCTAGCAATCCACCCCGATACCCGAGAGAACATAGACCCCTTTTCCTCTCTTTCTACCGCCTCAGAGCCAGATACGAGTAACTTGCAGTCGAATTCCGGCTTGTTCAGCTTGAAGTTAACGAAGTTGTGGAGATCGCACAGAGAAGCGACAAATAGATCCCGCGACGAGCTGTCCACCGCTTTCCCCGCTGTTTCGAACACCTTTGAACATCTTCTGCACGGATACAGAACAGAAAGAGCGCTAAACAGCTGGGAAACCGCTTTTTTCTCCACTTCGCTCGGATGTTTTGGAAAGTACCTGGAAATCCCGTGCAAAAGCCGCCACGTTCCTCTTCCGATCTCCTCGACCTCTTTTCTGCTCGGCTCTTTCCTTATCTCCGCTCCTCTATCTTCGTTTTTTCGCACTTTCAAATAAAGCGTCTGCGTCTCCTGTGCCATTTAAATTTTCTCTCTCTCAGCTTCTTCTATTTCAAACTCTCTCCAGGTCGCCTCCACCGAGTCCGTTCTGTACCTCTGCGACACCTCGCACCTTGTTGCAAACGCAGCGTACCCTGAGCTCACCATCTTCCACGCGGTGTGCGCTATCATCAGTCCGTTATCCACGCAGTATCTTTCGTCTGCGCTAAACCCGCGCCCTCCCCTCTGCTCCGCCATGCTCGCCGCCATCTCCTGCAGCCGCTTATTGCATCCCACTCCGCCGACCACAAGAATCTCGCTAGACCCCGTGCACGCCATTGCCCGCTCCGACACCTCCACCAGCATCGCAAACACCGTCTCCTGAACAGAATAGCACAGGTCTGCCTTCACCTCCTCGGATATTTCCCCTTTTTCCTCGATGTATCTCGTTAGAAACGACAGAATACCCGAAAAAGACACGTCCATTCCCTTAACAGAGTACGGCAGTGCCACATACCTCTTTCCTTTTTTCGCAAGCTGCTCGATGTTGTACCCCGGAGACGGATCGTTCGGTATCCTCAGCTCTCTGGCAAGCCGGTCCAGAAGGTTTCCCACCGCGATATCGAGCGTCTCTCCAAAAATCCTGTATCTTCCCGCCCTGTACGTGATCACCTGCGTGTTTCCTCCGCTCACGTACAGAATAGTCGGATTTTCCGCCTTTGTGATAAACCTCCCCATCTCTATGTGCGCAACGCAGTGGTTCACCGGTACCACGGGTATTCCGTACGTTTCCGACACTATCTTAACAAAAAGCGCAACAATCTGCAGACACAGCCCGATCCCAGGCCCCGCCGTGTATCCGAGATAGCTCACGTCCTTCATCTCTATCTTTGATTCGTGAAGCGTTCTTTTGAAAAGCCCGATAATCGCCTTTTGGTGGTGCGCCGCTGCCTCTGTGATTTTAAACCCCTCCCCTGTCGGCGGAACGTACGTCTCCCTCAGGTTAGCGAGAATCTCCCTCCCCCTCACCACTCCAATTCCCAGCTTGTTCGCGCTCCCCTCAAATCCAATAATTATCATGCATAAATGAAAAATTCCTTTATTAGAACGCAAGCATCTCAGCATCTTTCCATCATAATGCAAGTATCCCAGCATCTTTCCATCATAACGCTAAAATCCCAGCATCTCTCAATCAAATCCCATCCCAGCATCTTTCCATCATAACGCAAGCATCCCGACGAAACACGCTGCCAGTGTGGCCTGTGCGAGAGCGCCGCTTTTCTCCGCTTTGTTTCTCGAGACGATGGTGGCTCCGGAGCCTCCGTCCACGTCTCCGCCCATGTCTGCGCCCTGCAGGCACTCTTCCATGTTCACAAACTCGAATCCGCGCTCTCTTCCGCTGGAAACCACCTCCGGAAGTATTTCCAGCTCCGATTCTCTCTGGTCGTGCTGCAGAACGATGTACGACGTGTTTTGGGGCCGCACTGTCTTGAGTTTCAGCTCCCACCTCTTCAACATGTCCTCTCTGTCATCGTCGAGTCCGTACATGTCGTAGTTGTAGTTGATGAGAACGAGGCCTAGATCGTCTATTACTTGTAAAACGTCCTGGTTGTTCACGTCTTCCTGGTTAACGGTGATGTACTTGACTTTTTCTCCAACTATTTCCTCGAGAACCTCGAGTTCTCCGCTTATCGCGTCTTTTATCGAAGTTTCGTCCATATCTGAGAAGCTGTAGATCGGGTTTGTTCTTAGACCAACGGTGTGTCCGCTAGACGCCATGTCTTTTATCACGTCGGCTACTCCGGGGTGGTCTATGTTGACTGTGGAGCACATGAATGTGGCTTTCATGCTCTCGTCATCGAGGGCTCCGAGAACCTGCGTGGTTCCCTCGACAGGGCCGTCGCTGAAGACAAGCGCAATCTGTCCGTTGTTAACACATTTGCTGGGTGCTCTCAGGCAAAAAGCTCCTGCTAGGCTTGCAAACAGAACCAGACCTCTCATTAAACACCTTTTAACTCCGTATTAATACGCGTAAATCTGTCTATTCGAAGAAATATTGCGGAGAGCGTTCTGGAACGCCCGGTGAATTGATTATGACGATGTAGCAGTCTTATTACGTGGTGGGTGGTAGCGCGGGTGGCAGTTGGGATTTTTGGTGGCGCACTGATCTTATCTGTGGTGAGGGGCGGTTATCTGTGCGATTTTTCGGCGTCTCCTGCGCTCCCGAGCATTCTTACCTTCTTTTTCATGAGGGAGAGGTTGGTTTTCGCGTATCTAACCGTGTCGGGGCTCTCTGCGTATCTGATCGAGAGCACATAGTACGCCTCTGCGATCCCCAGCACCTTGAACTGGTGGTACGCTCTGGCTATGTTGTAAAAAAGCAGCGCAAGCTTCTCTGTGTGCGAATCCTCCGTGTAGTAGTAGCTTTTTTTCGCCTCTGGCTTCTCAAATACGTAGGTCAGCTGCCCGTTTTCTGCGTGCACGCCCGGCTCCTGCGATATTCTGTGGCTGAAGCTGTTCTGCAGACGGTTTATGTGCGCTCTGAGAACAAAAAGCCCTTTTTTAATGTACCTGTCCCTGTCTGTTACCTTTCTGCTCGACGCGTACGTGAGAAATATCGAGCACTGCGAAATTGCGCGCGATATTCCGAGTATGGACGTGTCAACGGCGGGTAGTCCAGATTTTTCGAAGAGCGACTCCAGCCTCCGCACGGTCTCGGTGGACACAAAGCTCGGCATGTACGAAAACGCCAGCAGAGTGAACACCTCCGCCCTCCGCGCCCCGTGTCTCAGCGCTTTTCTCTTCATGTTCCTCTGGATGTTCTTTTGCAGAGAGTAGAATTCGATTTTCTTGTGGAACTGCGGTATCTGACCTGCCAAAAAATACGCTAGGAAGTAGAACGACGACGGGTCTACATCTATCCTATGCGGGTAGAACAGCATAATTCGCGTGACCGCTGCGCTGAGCGCTCCAAAGTCTTTTGAATCGATCGAGATCTTCACAGACATCCAGAGAAGCGACGTGTATATCTCAAAACTCGTTCTCAGGACAGGAGAGGCAAGCGCTTTTTTCAGCAGCAGCAGGGCGGCGCTGTACATCTTCTGCTGATGCAAAAAAATAACGTATTTTCTTAGGACCCTGTGCCAGTCCGGGAGCGAGATACCCGAGAGGAGAGACGCAAGCACGTCGAAATAGACTTTTCTCTGCGGCGTGAGCACTTTGCCTTCGTCTTCTGAGTAAAACATCGCGCCAAGGCCGTGGATTTCCTGGAGAAGCGCGAAGTCATTTTCGAACTCCTTGGTAGATAAGAGGTTTTCGGCAGAGAAGGCTTCCTCTTCTGTCTTTGCCGATCTGTCTGCGGGTCTTAGATCCTTCCTCTTTTTCTTCTTGTTCGAAAACACGAACGTATTTTTCAGGAAAATTTGGACAAGCTCTCTGGTGGACTGGAGAAAGAGCGAATGCTCCCCTCCGGCGCTGTTTACCACCTCGGATCCTAAAATGTGGTCTGCTTTGTAGAGGAGCGATTGTGCCCGCGTGCACTCTGCTCTTGTGCTGAAGACGAGGCGGTTTCTCGCGATGCCTCTGTCCTTCTCTTGCTCTTTGCTCTGGATCTGGAGGGCGTATTCGAGCGCAAGATCGATGTTTTCTGCTTTTTCGTAGACCTGCGATATCTTCATTTTTATCTCTTCGAACACTTCGTTCATTTGCGGAAGCGTGTCTTTGTGGCGGAGAATCTCTTTCAGGGCCAGTACGCTTTTCTCGTACTCTTTGGACCTTTCGTAGATAGCTGCGAGGCGCTTTTTGATCTCGAATCTGCTTCGGATAATCGCGGTGGCGACTTCCGCGTGCTCTCTGTCGTGGGGCAGCGCTTGGATCGGGAAAAGGCGCTCTGCTTCTCTGTCCACCTTCTCGAGAATGGTCTGCACGGCGGGGCCTTTTTTCATCCTCGCTAGCGTGTCTGTGAAGTGGAGCGTGACATCGAGGTGCAGCGGGTCTGCGAGAAGCGCAGGGTCCAGCTCCGCATTGATCAGCACGGTGTCTGCTCCGCTGACGAAGAGAATGTGCTCTGCGCTGTCGACGAACAGAGTGCTTCTGCATGCGCACAGCGCGTTTCCCTCTTTCGCGCAAAACCTGCATTTGTTTCCTATTTCGGTTATCAGGGTCGAGAAAAAAACAAAAATTTTTGTTCTGATGCAGTCTATCTCTCGGCCTAGGTACAGGAGCGTGTTCGATATTCGCTCAATCTCCCTGTACCTCTGCTCCATAAACAGCACGTCGATGTACCCTATCAGAAACGCGTCTGTTGCGTCTGCGCAGTGCTTTTCCTTGTTCAGCCCTCTTCCCAGTATGTCGATGATCCTTCCCCGGTTCTTCAGGCTTCTGATGGTCAGTATCAGGCTCTCCACGAACTCCTCCCGGAACCCCGTGTGCTCTGCCATCTCTGCCTCCGTTTCGACGATTTTCTCGGTGTTTTTCTGCTCGGCGTACGCGCGGTGCATTTCTTCGAGTATATCGAGGCTGTTTTCCAGCTTCTTCATTCTCTTCAGTATGTATATCTGGTACTCTGTGTTCTTCTCCGCCTTTTTCAAGGCGTACAGCCGCTTCCACAGCGCGATGTCTGTTTTTTTGATGCTTGCGGTGATCAAAAACGCGTTGAACGACTTTTCGCTCTCGCCCATCTCGTCGTATATCACCCCGAGCAGGTAGTACGCGCTTTCTGACGTCGTGTGGTATCTCAGCGCCTCTTTTATCAACTCCACGCTTCTTTCGAGCTCGCCTCTAACGTACATCTTGTTCGCCTCTCCGAGTATTTCCTCTGCCTTCCCTTTGCCCGTATCTTTTCCCCTTTTCAGCCTGCGCCGCATCACCCGCACGGACTCTTCCTTCTCTTTTCTTATGTACTCCTCTATTCCAGACATTTCGAACACCTCTGGCGTCTTCTGGATCCACTCCAAGTACTTCATCTCCGAAAACTTAAGCACAATTTTTTGCAGCGCGTTATGAGCTCAGAGAAAAAGCTGTTCGTGTTCGACTTGAACGGGACGCTTTTGAAAAGGATAAAAAACAGCGACAGAGGAGAAATGATCAAAATCAGAGACGCGGACGGGATCCTGCAGGGGTGCCGCGATCTTCTCTACGCGCGCCCGCAC
>Ga0190275_10000588_pt1 | contig 30747 bp, 32 predicted proteins | sample Popmic550T_FD_133745 | JGI IMG/M metagenome (GOLD analysis project Ga0190275, IMG submission 133745) | Populus adjacent soil microbial communities from riparian zone of Yellowstone River, Montana, USA - 550 T | ecosystem: Environmental > Terrestrial > Soil > Riparian zone > Trees stand | place...
CGCCCCCGCCTGGGACGGGATCGAGGACGAGGATCTGATCGAGCGCGAGGACATGGTCGTGACCGTGACCCTGGGCGGCTACATCAAGCGCACCCCGCTCGCCACCTTCCGGGCCCAGCGCCGCGGCGGCAAGGGCCGGGCCGGGATGGCGACCAAGGACGAGGATGCGGTCACCAATTTGTTCGTGACCTCGACCCATACGCCGGTCCTGTTCTTCTCGACCGCCGGCAAGGTCTACCGGCTCAAGGTCTGGCGGCTTCCCGAAGGCCAGCCCCAGGCCCGCGGCCGGCCGATGGTCAACCTTCTGCCTTTGGGAGAGGGCGAGACCATCTCGACCGTTCTTCCGCTTCCCGAGGACGAAGCGGAATGGGGCAAGCTCCACATATTGTTCGCGACCGCCCACGGCACCGTCCGCCGCAACTCGATGGACGCCTTCACCAACGTTCCGACCGCGGGCAAGATCGCGATGCGCTTCGGAAACGACGAGGAGGGCGATCCGACCGACCGGCTGATCGGGGTTTCCCTGCTCACCGAGGAGGACGACGCCCTGCTCGCGACCAGGCAGGGCAAGGCGATCCGCTTCGCCGCCACCGAGGTCCGCGAATTTCAGTCCCGGACCGCCTCCGGGGTCCGCGGGATCCGGCTTCAGGAAGGCGACGAGGTCATCTCGCTGTCGATCCTCAAGGGATTCGACGCCAGCTCGGAAGAGCGCGAGGCCTATCTCCGCGCTGCGCCGTGGAAGGACAATGAGAATCCCGCCACGCTCAGCGCCGAGCGGATGGCCGAGTTCGAGGCGGCGGAGGAGTTCATCCTCACCGTCACCGAGAATGGCTATGGCAAGCGCACCTCGGCCTACGAATACCGCCAGACCGGGCGCGGCGGCCAGGGCATCACCAATATCGAGACTTCGCAGCGCAACGGCTGCGTCGTCGCCAGCTTCCCCGCGAGCAACGGGCAGCAGCTGATGCTCGTCACCGACCAGGCCAAGCTCATCCGCACCACGGTCGGCGACATAAGGATCGCCGGCCGCAACACCCAGGGCGTCACTCTCTTCCGGGTCGCCGACGACGAGCATGTCGTCTCCGCCGCCCGAATCGACGAGGACGAGGAGCCGGAGACCGAGGCCGAGGCGATGATCGCCGGGGAGCTCGGCGAAGCGCCCCCGGCGGCCGCGTCGGACACGGTGCAGCTCGACGACGGCACCGGGCCGGAGACCTTGCCGGACAGCCAGGAAGGCGAATGATCCTCCCCGCCGGCGGGAGGGAGGCCCCGGTCGTAAAAACGATCGGCGCAGGGGCTAAGGACCCCCCGTCATTCCCGCGTTCGCGGGAATGACGGGGGACGAAAGGCTGGCGCCACTCGATGGGCCGATGCAAACGGATTCACTCAATGTCGAGACAGCCTAGGGAGTCTTCACAGCGCCCGCTGAAGAATGTTCGTCCAGATCGACGAGCCAACGCAGGAACCCCGCTCCCGTGCTAACCATCAATATGGCAAGGTCCAACGGCATGGGTTCAGTCGTTTCCACGCCCTGCGCGTGCCGATATTGATGAGCGGCGTTGATCCAATCGGACAAGCTGTTGCCCATTAGTCCGGCAGCGTCTCGCGCCGCGCCCGTTAGTCCCTCCTGGAGAATGGGCTTGAAATGCCGCTCGATTTCGGAGGCGCCAAGTCGCGACACCTTCCTCCCCAGCATGAGGCGGAAAACCGTTTCTAGGGCGTCGAATAAATGTCGGACCGCCGCGCGGCCGTCGGGATGATCGGAATCGAGCGCGGCATGGGCGCTTTCGAAGCAGGCCAGAGCGGCTTCATAGCGAGGGGCACCCAAACGCCTAAGCGTTGACGCCCGGTTGTGCTCAAACTCTTCATCGACACCGAGGTGAACACCGGCCTCGTCGTCTATTCGGTAGGCGACATTCTCCTCGCGAACGATCCGCCTGGCTTCGTCGCGCCACTTGTTCGCGTTTTGGCCGTAGCTATGACGCCGAAGTGTAGAAAACAGGATTGTGATGGAGTCCAATATATCCCTGAGCTCAGCTCCTTTGAAAAAATTTTCCCAGTAAGGAATGGCGATACCTAGCTCGCGCTCAACGGCCTTGTTGAGGGGCACATTGACGGTGTGCACTTCCCAAAAAATGGACAGCAAACGACGCCTGAATCGCTCGCTATCCGGGCCCGGTGAGCCGCGCTCCAGATACACATGGCTGAATCGATGTCCTTTTGGTGCTTCCGTCATGGTGGGGCATTTAGCGCCCCTATCCAGCGATGTGAACCAAAGGAGGCTCGGGGCGACGTTGCCAGGTTCCCGGCCATAACGACCAGCAGCTGATGCTGATCACCGACCAAGCCAAGCTGACCCGCGCCGGACCAAGAGGATCCCACGCGAACCGCTCAATCCCGACGCAGCTATCCCTCCACCACACTTCGTGGGGTCCCCCTCCCCACCGGCTTTGCCGGCAGGGAGGACGTGACTCCGACGAAAATCAGCAGCTGCCCGACGTAATAAAGCAGCCAGATAGGCGGGCCGAGGCCGGCCGTGTCGCTTGCCATCCGAAACGCAATCAGCATGTCGCTCGCCAGGAAAAGCAAGGCGCCCAGGGCGACCAGCCGGCGCGGGAAGCGGCTCAGCCAGGCGGTCGCGGCCATCGCGCCGAGGAGCAAAGCGTAGGCGGTGAAGGGCAAGGCTTCCGGCCGGCCCTGAAGCAACAGGCCCGGCACGGCGGCCGCAGCGAGCAGGATCAGGGCGGCGACCGCCCAATCCGTCTGATCGGTCTCGTCGCGGCGGTTGCGCCGATAGAGGAAGATGGCGGCGACATGGCCTGCAGCGAAGGCGGCGGCGCCGGCGGCGAGAGAAACCTCGAGCAGCACGTCTCCCGTCGCCCCTAAGCCGAGCACGAGGGCGAGAAGCCAGCCGTCCGCGCTCCGGGCGCGCAACGCCGCGGCGAGCGCCAGAAGCCCGATCCCCGCGCCCTTCATCGCGATCGTCAATGCCGGCCCCGGCAAATGATCCCAGAGCAAGGGATAGGAGAGCCCGAAGACGAGGCTCGCCGCCACCAGCAGTCTTGCGCCCCGCATCCGCTTCCTCCCCGCCGCAAAGCGGACTATCGCACCGCCGATGACTCACCAAGTCCATATCATCGGCGGCGGCCTCGCCGGTTCGGAGGCCGCTTGGCAATTGGCCGAGGCGGGCGTGACGGTGCGGCTCTCCGAGATGCGCGGATCGGGGGAGACTACGCCCGCCCATCACACGGATTCGCTGGCCGAGCTGGTCTGCTCGAACAGCTTCCGCTCCGACGATTCCGAGCATAATGCCGTCGGCCTCATCCACGCCGAGATGCGCCGGCTGGGGTCGGTGATCATGGCCGCGGCCGACGCCCACCGCGTGCCCGCCGGATCGGCGCTCGCGGTCGACCGCGAAGGCTTTGCCCTCGCGGTGACCGAGCGGATCGCCGCCCATCCCAATATCGAGCTCGTCCGCGAGCGGGTCGACACCCTCCCCGCTTCCGGGCCCACCATCGTCGCCACGGGCCCGCTCACCGCGATGAAGCTGGCGGAATCGATCGGCGCCGCGACCGGGTCCGATGCCCTCGCCTTCTTCGACGCCATCGCTCCGATCGTCCACAAGGAGTCGATCGACATGGACGTCGCCTGGATGGCGGCGCGCTGGGACAAGGGCGGCAAGGATTACATCAACTGCCCAATGACCAAGGCGCAATATCTCGCCTTCCACCAGGGACTGATCGACGGCGAGAAGACCGAGTTCAAGCAATGGGAGACGGACACGCCCTATTTCGAGGGCTGCATGCCGATCGAGGTGATGGCGGAGCGGGGGCTCGACACCCTGCGCTACGGGCCGATGAAGCCGGTCGGGCTCGACGATCCGAAGACGGGTCACTGGCCCTGGGCGGTCGTCCAGCTCCGGCAGGACAATGCGCTCGGCACCTTGTGGAACATGGTCGGCTTCCAGACCAAGCTGAAGCATGCCGAGCAGGTCCGCCTGTTCCGGACCATCCCCGGCCTCGAGAAAGCGGAGTTCGCGCGCCTCGGCGGCCTCCACCGCAACACGTTCATCAATGCGCCCAGGCTGCTCGATTCCACCCTTCGCCTGAAGGCGGCGCCGCACATCCGCTTCGCCGGCCAGATCACCGGCTGCGAGGGCTATGTCGAGTCCGCCGCCATCGGCCTCCTCGCCGGCCGCTTCGCCGCGGCGGAGCTGGGTGGGGAGACGCTCGCTCCGCCGCCGCCGGAGACGGCACTGGGCGCCTTGCTGGGCCACATAACCGGCGGCGCCGACTCGGCGACCTACCAGCCGATGAACGTCAATTTCGGCCTCTTCCCGCCGGTGGACGGCAAGGCGAAGAAAGCGGATCGCAAGCGGGCTTATACGGATCGGGCGAAGGCGGCCCTGGAGGCGTGGATGGGTGCCGAAAATCCTCCCTGCGGCGAAGCCGTGGGGAGGGGGACCATGCGAAGCATGGTGGAGGGGTAGCTAGCGCTGACAAGCGAGAACGATGGCCGTAACCACCGACTCCACATCCTTCATCACGTCGTCCGCATTGAAGCGTATGACGCTGAGGCCCTGCTCACGCAGCCGCGCGTCCCGCCGCAGGTCCCGGGCGGGGTTATCGCCCATTTCATGGCTGATGCCGTCAAGCTCCACGACAAGTTTGGCGGCAGCGCAGTAGAAATCGCCGGTGCACCGGTCCAGCGGATGCTGACGGCGAAACTTGAGCCCGCCAGGGCGAGTCCTCAGTACCTGCCAAAGATAAGCTTCCGGTGGCGACATTCTCCGACGAAGCTCCCGCGCCCGCATGACGGCTGCGTTCCTGTCGCGAATCCTCCTCTTCCGCGCCATCTACCCCTCCACCACACTTCGTGTGGTCCCCCTCCCCATCTTCGATGGGGAGGAATTCAGCACTTGCACTTCGGACGAGCCTTGGGTTTCGGCCTCGACGCTTCATATTCCGCCGCGTCGAGCCAGCCGGAGCGGTCCTTGTCGGCCTTGGCGAATTTCGCCGCGGAAGCCGCCGTCCATTCCTCGAAGCTCAGGCTTCCGTTACCGTCGCGGTCGGCGCGGGCGAAAGCCTTGCGGCGGGGCTGGAGCTGCTCGTCGAGCATGATCCGGCCGTCGCGGTTGCGGTCGGCCCGGGCGAAGCGCCGCGCCTGCTCGCGCGGTTCCGATGCGGCCGGCGGCGGGGCAAGGCGTGGGCCGGCCCCGGCCTGGTAGGATTCGGTCCGCGGCGGCGGCGCGGGCGGCACCACATTCTCGGCCTCGGCGCCGCTTCTCCAGATGAAGAACCCCGCGGCGACCGGCAACAGCGCCGAAGCGCCTCCAGCGACGTAACGGACCATGTCTCTCCTCCCTCGGGTATCGGAAGGAAGCAATTCATCGAAAACCGTGCCTTGAGTCGATAGGCTTTTATGAAAAGCGGTTAGTATCCGGAAATTCTATGCAGGAACATGTGCCACATGCGCGCCGGAGCGCCTCGCGCTTCCCAGGGCGGGCGGGCCGGGTCCGAATCGCGGGCGGCGAGACCCGCCAGCATCCCGAGCGGCCTCAGCTCCGGCGGCCAGCGCCGAGGCAGGCGGCGCTCGCGCGCCGCGGCGAGCGCGATGTCGGCATCCTCGGCGGTGGTGCAATGGCGGGCCAGGTCGACCAGCGCCCAGGCCTCCCCCGCCGGCTCCACACCCGCCTGCTCCCCGCCGAGCAGCCGGGCGCTGTAGCGGAATAGGAGGCCGCCGCGGGCCTGGGCATAGGTCGCGAGCTCGTCCGGGGTCAGGGTTTCGAGGCTGGAGAGGGCCGCCCATCCCTCCTCCATCCGGGCCAGCTCGGCGCCGCCGACAGCCGCCGGAAGGACATGGTCGGCCAGCGCCTTGAGGACGGGCTCGGCCGGTGCCGGCCCACGATCGAGCGTCTCCAGAGCCTCGCGCCACCAAGCCAGCTTGATCCTCGAGATCAGCGGCTCGCGCCCTCCGGCCAGGGCCGCGCCGAGCGCCGAGTCGAGCCGCCACAAGGCACCAACGGCGGCTCGGCGCCTGGCCGGGATGTAGCTGAGGGCGAGGATTCGGTCGGGATCAAGGTCGGAGGACATTGCGGGCATGCCTACCCGTTCGGGCTGAGCCTGTCGAAGCCCTCCCCTGTTGGTTTGCTCAGCAAAGAAAGGCCTTCGACAAGCTCAGGCCGAACGGAGAGGGTCTTCCCCGCCCCCGTCTATCGGTAGCAGACCTTCTTCGCCGCCTCGACGACGCTTTCGACCCGGATCAGCGCCATCTTCTCGAGATTGGCGGCATAAGGGAGCGGCACGTCCTCGTCGGTGACTCGAAGCACGGGTGCATCGAGGTCGTCGAACCCCTCCTCCATCGCCGTCGCCATGATCTCGGCGGAGATTGAGCAGACCGGCCATCCCTCCTCGACGCAGACCATCCGGTTGGTCTTGGCGAGCGAGGCAAGGACGGTCGCCTTGTCGAGCGGGCGAAGGGTTCGAAGGTCGATCACCTCGGCCTCGATCCCCTGCCCGGCGAGCTGGTTCGCGGCTTCGAGCGCGACTCCGACCCCGATCGAATAGCTGACCAGGGTGACGTCCTTGCCTTCCCGGGCGATCCGCGCCTTGCCGATCGGGAGCACATAATCGTCGAGCTTCGGCACTTCGAAGCTTTGGCCGTAGAGCAATTCGTTCTCGAGGAAGACGACCGGATCCTCCGATCGGATCGCCGCCTTCAAGAGCCCCTTGGCGTCGGCCGCCGAATAAGGCGCGATCACGATCAGCCCGGGGACGTTGGCATACCAGGGCCCGTAATTCTGGCTGTGCTGGGCGCCGACCCGCGAGGCGGCGCCGTTGGGCCCCCGAAAGACGATCGGGCAGCGCATCTGGCCGCCCGACATATAATTGGTTTTCGCCGCCGAATTAATAATGTGATCAATGGCTTGCATGGCGAAGTTGAAAGTCATGAACTCGATGATCGGCCTCAGCCCGCCCATCGCCGCGCCGGCGCCGACCCCCGCGAAGCCATATTCGGTGATCGGCGTGTCGATGACGCGCTTGGGCCCGAATTCGTCGAGCAGGCCCTGGGTGACCTTGTAGGCGCCCTGATATTCGGCGACCTCCTCGCCCATCACGAACACCCGGTCGTCGGTCCGCATCTCCTCGGCCATGGCGTCGCGAAGCGCTTCGCGGACGGTCTGGCGGACGGTCTCGGTGCCTTCGGGCACCTCCGGCGGCTCCGGATTGCGGTCGGCCGCGGCGACGAGGGCATGCGCGCCGGTTTCCGCCGGCTTCTGAACCTCGCCGGTCTCGGGCGGCGACGCCTCCGTCTTCTGGTCGCTGGGCTGTTCGACCGCCGGCTTCGACTCCGCCGGAGCAGGGGCCTCCGATACGTCCTCGCCGTCGGCGGCGATCAGGGCGATGACGGTGCCGACCTTCACTTCGTCCGTGCCTTCGGCGACCAGGATCTTCGCGATCGTTCCCTCGTCGACCGCCTCGAACTCCATGGTTGCTTTGTCGGTCTCTATTTCGGCGAGGATGTCGCCCGATTTGACCTCGTCGCCCTCTTTCACGAGCCATTTGGCGAGAGTGCCCTCCTCCATGGTGGGGCTCAGGGCGGGCATTTTCAATTCGATCGGCATCAGCGACTCCTCGTCACCCCGGCAGAGGCCGGGGTCCAAGAACACGGAAAGGCGACGAGAGGCGCCGGAGCGTCGCCTCCGGGGACGGTGTTCGTGGGTCCCAGCTTTCGCCGGGATGACGCATGGGATCGCATCAGTAGGTCTCGACCAGGATGTCGGTGTAGAGCTCGGCCGCCTCGGGCTCGGGCGACTGCTCGGCGAAGTCGGCGGCTTCGACGACGATCCGCTTGATCTCGTCGTCGGTCTTCTTGAGATCCGCCTCGGTGACGCCCGCCGCGGCGAGCTCGCGCTTGACCGCCTCGATCGGGTCCGATTTCTCGCGCACCGCCTGCACTTCCTCGCGCGACCTGTATTTGGCCGGGTCGGACATGGAGTGGCCGCGATAGCGGTAGGTCTTCAGCTCGAGCAGGATCGGCCCCTTGCCGGCCCGGACCCATTCGAGCGCCGTCGTCGCGGCGCCGCGCACCGCGAGCACGTCCATTCCGTCGATCTGCAGGCCGGGGATGCGGAAGCTCTCGCCGCGCTTGTAAAGCTGGTCCTCGGCCGAGGAGCGGTTGACGCTGGTGCCCATGGCATATTGGTTGTTCTCGATCACGAAGATGATCGGAAGCTTCCACAGCTCGGCCATGTTGAAGCTCTCGTAGACCTGCCCCTGGTTGGCGGCGCCGTCGCCGAAATATGCGAGGCAGACTCCGCCGTCGTCGCGATATTTGTGGGCGAACCCCAGGCCGGTGCCGAGGCTGACCTGGGCACCGACGATGCCGTGGCCGCCGTAGAATTTATGCTCGACGCTGAACATGTGCATCGAGCCGCCCTTGCCCTTGGAGATTCCGGCGGCGCGCCCGGTCAGCTCGGCCATGATGACCCGCGGGTCGATTCCGTAGGCGAGCATGTGGCCGTGGTCGCGATAGCCGGTGATGACGCTGTCGCGGCCCGGCTCGAGCGCGGACTGGAGGCCGACGGCGACCGCTTCCTGGCCGATATAGAGGTGGCAGAAGCCGCCGATCAGGCCGAGGCCGTAAAGCTGCCCCGCCCGCTCCTCGAAGCGGCGGATGAGCAGCATCTGGCGGTAATATTCGAGCAGCTCGTCCTTGCCCGCTTCGTGCCGCTTCGGCTCGGGCGGACGTTCTCTGTTGGGGGTCGCCGGATTGGACGGGGGGGGTGGGGCGGAGGCGTCCGCCTTGTCGGCGCGCTTGGACGTTGCTGCCTTGGCCACTGTGGATCCTGCTGCTGTTCGAAGGGCGGCTCTATGGCGGCAAACGCGATGGGGTGCAACTTGTGCCGGGCGGTTGGAGGGTCATCGTCATCCCGGCGAAAGCCGGAACCTCATGGAGACCCGCCGAGACTTCTCGTCCTGGGGTCCCGGCTTTCGCCGGGATGACGGGAAGGGCGCCGTCCTCCCCTTCAATCGAGCGGTATCACCACCTCGTCGGGGCGAACCACGCCGAGCTCGCGCTTGACCGTTTCCTCGACATAATCGGGGTCGGCGCCGCGCGGATCGAGAAGCGCGGAACGATGGGCCAGGCGCATCTTCTCGGCATTGAGCTCGGTGAGCTGGACGAGCCGCTCGGCCTTCTGGCGGCGATAATCGCCCCAGCTCAGGATGCCGTTGGCACCCATGATCGCGTAGCCCAGGAAATTGGCGATGATGAGGATCGCGAGGGCCGGAAGGGCCGCCCGCTTGATCGTCTCGAAAGTGTTGCGCCCCACCTGCGTCATCACGATTCAACAGAATCAGCAAAATCGCGTCGAATCAAGCCTTTTGCGCCGACAAGCGAAAATTTGTCGGACGGAGCGAGTCTGTGCTTCCCGGCGAAGGCCGGGATCCGGTCCTTCCGCCGGCGCCGCCTACCCGTCATTCCCGCGAAAGCGGGAATCCAGCGCTGACTCCGAACTGGATTCCCGCTTGCGCGGAATGACGGAGAGTCGGCGGTGCCGAACGTCGATACAGCCTAGCGTGACGCGAACACGTTCCGCCCCGCATAGCGGGCCATCGAGCCCAGCTCCTCCTCGATCCGGATGAGCTGGTTGTACTTGGCGAGACGGTCCGAGCGGGCGAGGCTGCCGGTCTTGATCTGCCCGCAATTGGTGGCCACCGCGAGGTCGGCGATGGTCGTGTCCTCGGTCTCGCCCGAGCGGTGCGACATCACCGAGGTGTAGCCGCCGCGGTGCGCCATCTCGACCGCTTCCAGAGTCTCGGTGAGGGTGCCGATCTGGTTGACCTTGATCAGGATCGAATTGGCGAAACCCTCCTCGATCCCGATCCGGAGGCGTGTGGAGTTGGTGACGAACAAATCGTCGCCGACCAGCTGGACGTCGGCACCGATCGCGTCGGTCAGAAGCTTCCAGCCGTCGAGATCGTCCTCCGCCATTCCGTCCTCGATCGAGCGGATCGGATAATCGTGGGCGAGCGCGGCGAGATAGCCGACATTCTCGGCCGGGGAGAGGATCCGGCCCTCCCCTTTCATATGATAGTCGCCGTCGCGATAATATTCGGTCGCGGCGCAGTCGAGCGCGAGGACGACGTCGTCGCCCGGCGTGTAGCCGGCCTGCTCGACCGATTTCATGATGAAGTCGAGTGCGTCGCGGGCCGAGGCGAGGTTGGGAGCGAAGCCGCCTTCGTCGCCGACGGCGGTGGAAAGGCCGGCGTCGTGGAGGTTCTGCTTCAGAGTGTGGAAGATCTCGGAGCCGCAGCGCACCGCCTCGGCCAGGCTGGCCGCGCCGACCGGCATCACCATGAACTCCTGGAAGTCGATCGGATTGTCGGCATGGGCGCCGCCGTTCAATATGTTCATCATCGGCACCGGCAGAAGCTGCGCCGAGACCCCGCCGACATAGCGGTAGAGCGGCAGGCCCCGAGCGTCCGCGGCCGCCTTGGCCACGGCGAGGCTGACTCCGAGGATCGCATTGGCGCCGAGCCTCGACTTGTTCTCCGTCCCGTCGAGGTCGATCAAGAGAGCGTCGATCTCGCCCTGGTCCTCGGCGTCCATCTCCAGGATCGCCTCGGCGATCTCGCCGCGCACCGAATTGACCGCCTCGCACACGCCCCTGCCGAGATATTTATCCTTGTCGCCGTCGCGCTTCTCGACCGCTTCGTGGGTGCCGGTCGAGGCGCCCGAGGGCACGGCCGCCCGCCCCATGCTGCCGTCCTCCAGATGCACGTCGACCTCGACCGTAGGGTTGCCCCGGCTGTCGAGTATCTGGCGGGCGTGGACGGCGAGGATGGCGGTCATTGTTACGGCCTCGTTCTGAACTATATGGGCTTGAGTGAGCGCGGCTTATCGGCGCGGCGCGGGCGACGCAACTTTCGTCGCGCGCGGCGGAACGTGAGGCACGTCTCGCCGTTCTCGACGCAAAGCAACACTAAGTGGAGTAAACACTTATGCCTCCTCGCGACGACGAGCTGCCCGAGGGCACGGATCACATCATCAACGGCGCCATGGAGACCAACGGCGGCGGCACAGGAGCAAGCGGCGGCGGCGCCGCTGCGGGCGGAGGTTCCAGCTCGGGCTTCATCGGCGCCTCCGGCGGCGACGGGACGGGCGGCACGGCCGCCTCAGGTGGAGGAACGGACATGACAGCGACTGAAGGCACGGGCGCAGCCGGCGGCACGGACGTTGCGGCGACCGGCGGCGGCTCGGGCGGAACCGAGGGCGGCGGAGTCACCGAGCAGGTGCGCGGCCAGATCTACAATCTTCGCGATCAGGCGGGCGGTAAGGTCCGCGAGTTCGCCGACACCGGCAAGACCCGCGCCACCGACATGCTCGAGGAGCTTTCGCGGGTCGTCGCCGACACCGCGGACTCGATCGACGAGCGGCTCGGCAACAATTACGGCGAATATGCCCGCAAGGCCGCCGACGGCGTCTCGGGCTTCGCCGAGAGCCTTCGCGGCAAGGACGTCGACGAATTGTACGACAATGTCCGCTCGGCCGTCCGCAAGAGCCCGGGCCTGGCCATCGGCATCGCCGCCGTGGTCGGCTTCACCCTGGTCCGGCTGGTCAAGGCCGGCCTCCCGGAAGAGAATGAGGGCAAGGGCCGCCGGTCCGGCGGCGGCGGCACGGGAGCCTAGACTTGGATCCGCACGCGGGGAAACAGGAACGCTCGATCGGCGAGTTGTTCGGGCAATTGTCCGACGACGCGCGAAGCTACGCGGCGGCCGAGGCGAAGCTCTATCAGGCTATCGCCCGTCGCCGCGTCGGCCGCGCCCGCAACGGCGCGATCGCGCTGGTCGTGGCGGTGTTGCTCGCCAATGCGACGATCAGCGTTCTTTTGATCGGGCTGTCGCTCGAGCTGGCGCTCCATGTCGGCCCTGCCCTGGGCGGGCTGATCGTGACGATCGTCGTGCTCGGGATCGCCTTCTTTCTCGTTCGCTACGGGGCCGCCAAGCTCGGCGCCCTGAGCGGCGATCCCGAGGAGCAGGCGGCGCTCAGGGCCGGGGAGAAGCTGGCATGAGCGCGGGCGAGATCAGCATGGCCAAGCAGGAGGCGGAGCGGGCCCGCCGCCGACTCGCGGCGACCGCCGCCGAGCTCCAGCAGAGGCTGAAGCCCGGTACGATCGCCTCCAATGCCTGGGCCGGGGTCAAGGACAAGAGCGGCGAGATCGCCGACGACGCCGTCGAGGCGGTGAAGTCGCGGCCCGTGCCGGTCGCGGCGGCGCTCACCGTTTTCACCCTGTTCCTGGCGCGGGCGCCGCTCAAGTCGGCGGTGTCGTGGCTGTTCTCGGGCAGCGACGAGGACGAGGATCTGGTCACCGTCCGAGTGGACGAGGGTGACGAAAATTACGACCTGACGGCTCCGATCGCCGCCAGGACCAGTGAAGGAGCAAGTGCATGACCAGTACCACCGACGACCGGCCGGCTTCGGCCTCGGCCACCAACAAAGGCGCCGGTGCCGACGGCAATGAGGCCGGCGGCCGCTCGGCCGCGGCCCGCCAGGCCTTCGAATCCGCCCGCGAGCGGACCGCCGCCGCTTATGCCACCGCCCGCGAGCGCGCCGGAAGCGCCTATGAGACGGCCGGCCGACGGACCAGCGAGGGCATCGAGTCCAACCCGGTCGCGGCCGTGGTCGGCGGGCTCGCCATCGGCGCTCTCGTCGCCGCCTTGCTGCCCCGCACCAGCCGCGAGGACGAGCTGCTCGGCTCGGTCGGCCGCAAGATCAACGACAGCGCTCGCGAAGCCGCGAACGCGGCCAAGGAAGCGGGCCGAGGCCAGCTCGACGAGCTCGGCCTCAGCCGTGACGGCCTGAGGAGCAAGCTCGACGAGTTCACCGACCGCGCCGTCGGGGCCGTCAGGACGTCCGCCGGCGCCGCCGCGGGCGCCGCTCGCCGCAAGGACGACGAAGCCTGAGGCGACGCGCCCCGGGAAGCGCGAGCTTTCCGGGGCGCCGCCTCTCTTCCCCCGCTCATGAGCAAGCTCCACCTCGTCTTCGGCGGCCGGGTCACGGATCCGCAGGGTCTCGACTTCGACCTCGACACGGTCGACGTCGTCGGCCTCTTCCCCGATTATGCAAGCGCCCTCGACGCCTGGCGCGGCAACGCCCAGCGAACCGTCGACGACGCCGAGATGAAATATGTCGTCGTCCATTTGCACCGGCTCCTGGAGCCGGAGCTGAAGGATTCTGCCTCCCCATCGTAAGATGGGGAGGGGGACCATGCGAAGCATGGTGGAGGGTGACCTGCTTCCCCGACCGAGCCCGGCCACCCCTCCACCACCTTCGGTGGTCCCCCTCCCCATGCCTCGCATGGGGAGGCAAGTAGGGAACACCCGCCTTCCTTCCGGGTTCGGTCCCGAAACAAGCCAAGGTGGTCCGGTGAAAGGTTTCGGTTACCTCATCTCCGCTTTGAGCGTCCTGCTGCTCGGCATGGGGCTGCGCTACTGGTCCTACCGGCGCGACGGGGTCTGATGCGGGTCGCCGCCGCCTGGCTCGTGCATCTGTTCACGGCGAGCGGGGTCGTCCTCGCCTTCCTCGCGCTCGAGGCCACCTGGCGCGGCGAATGGCGGCTCGCTTTGCTCTGGCTGCTCGCCGCGCTCGCGGTGGACGGGGTCGACGGTACCCTGGCGCGGTGGGCGCGGGTCAAGGAGCATGTGCCGCGGATCGACGGCGAGGCCTTCGACCTGATCGTCGACTATCTGAACTACGTCTTCGTGCCCGCGATCTTCATCTGCCGCGCCGGGCTGGTGCCGGAGCCGCTCGCACTGCCGCTCGCCGCGGCGATCCTGCTCTCCTCCGTCTACGTCTTCGTCCGGCGCGACATGAAGACTCCGGACAATTATTTCCGCGGCTTCCCGGCCTTGTGGAACGTCGTCGCCCTCTATCTCTTCGTCGCCCAGCCCGGCGCCACGGCAGGCGCGGTCGTCGTGACTCTCCTCGCCTTCCTCAGCTTCGCCTCGATCCGTTTCGTCCACCCGTTTCGGATTACCGACTATCAGCCGCTGCCCCGGATTGCGGCCATTGTCTGGGCGGCCGCCACGCTCGCCTTGCTCTGGCCGGGATGGAGCCTCGGCCTGGCGAAAACCTGGCTGTGGACATCCTACGCTTCGGCCGCCGCCCTGCTCGCTCTGAGCCTGATCCGGACCCTGCGCGGGGCGCGCAAGCCGGACGAGGCCCCCCCGACCGGTTAACGGCCTTTTAGGCACGCCCCCTCAGAGGCTCGCAAGCTTTCGCCGCTAAGGAGGCGGGCCCGAGCCGCACGCGGCCGCTGCCGAAGGTACCTACGCCATGTTCCTGCGCGCCCTCGTCGTCCTGCTGCTTTTCTGGAGCCATGCCGCGTTCGCCCAGGTCCCGGCCTGGCGAGTGACCGAAACGGCCGGAGCGGTGCAGGTGCAGCATGGCGGACGAACCGCCGCCGCCACGCGCGGCGCGGCGCTTCAGCCGGGCGATATCGTCACCACCGGCGCCAACGGACGCGCGGTCCTGGTGCGCGGTCAGGAATATGTGATCGTCGCCGCCCGCACCCGGCTTCGGCTTCCGGCGGCCGCCGAGGAGCGCGGTATCGTCCAGATGCTCCAGGATTGGGGCCGGGCCACCTTCCGGATCGAGAAGAAGGCGACTCCGCATTTCGGAGTGAAGACGCCCTATCTGGTCGCTCTGGTCAAAGGGACGACCTTCACCGTTACCGCGGACCCCAAGGGCGCCGCGGTGGCCGTCGAGGAGGGCCGGGTCGAGGTCGGCACGCCCGACGGGACGGTCCGCCAGATGGTCGACGCCGGAATGGCGGCGAGCATCGCCTCCGCTCTGCCCGGCCGAATCGACATGCACCCCGTGGCCGCCGCGGCCGGCGGCGGATCGTCCGAAGCCGCCCGCGCCTGCGCCGGAGACGGTGCTCGGGGCTGTGCCCCCAAGCTCGACTACGAGCCGGTCGAGGTCGCCGAGGCGCTCTCAGGCCCCGGCACGGGGGCGCCCGCCGGCCCCGGGGCGGACGCAGCGGTGAGCACGCCGCTCACCACCGCTTTGCTCGAACTGCGCGCCGCGCCTCCGGCGGCTCCGCCGGCACCCGCGCCCGCGCCCGCGCCCACGCCGGCGCCCACTCCAGATCCGACTCCGGCTCCGGCTCCGACGCCCGCTCCGGCTCCGTCCCCCACCCCGGCTCCGACGCCCGCTCCGGCTCCGACGCCCGCCCCGGCTCCGACGCCCGCTCCCGCGCCGGCTCCGGCTCCAGCTCCAACCCCCGCTCCCGCGCCGGCTCCGACGCCCGCGCCGAGCCCGCCAGATCCGGTCGCGCCTGCAACTCCGGCGGTTCCTCAACCTGCCGGCCCCGCGGTTCCGGCCAATCCCGCCAACCCGGGCAGCGGACCCACGCCGCCCGCGCCGGCCCCCGCCCCGGCGCCCCCGCCAGAGACGCTGCCGCCGCAGGTGCCGGCTCCGGCTCCGGCGCCTGCACCGGCGCCCACTCCGCCGCCGGCCCCTGCGCCAGCGCCAGCTCCAGCTCCAGCTCCAGCTCCAGCGCCAGCCCCTGCACCTCCGCCTCCGCCTCCGCCCCCGGCTCCAGCTCCGGCACCGGCTCCCACCCCGGAGACGCTGCCGCCGGCGCCCGCGCCAATTCCCACCCCGCCGCCGCCGCCGCCGCCGGCGCCCGCATGCCGGCTGATCCAGCTGCTCATCGTCTGCATCTGAGGCTTCACGGGGTTCATCCCTAACCGTTCGTCAACCTCGTTCCGCTAAGGCCGTCAGCTTCTTAGCCGGAATGAGGGAGGCGGGACGGGGCGATGGTCGGGGGGCGGACACTGCTGGCGCCGCTGTGCGTCGCCTGGCTCTGCCTTGCCGGAGCCGCGCCTCCGCGCCTCGAGGTCGCGGCTTATGAAGGGCCGGTGGTGTTGGCCGGCGGCGATTCCGAGGCGACGTCGATCCCCGTCGAGCCAGGCGAGCAATATCCGCCGAGCCCGAAGGAGGAAGCCGTCCGCCCCGCGGTCACGGCACCTCGCGCGGCCGCTCCGGCCAAGCCCCGCACCGCCGACTTCAGGCTCTCGGTCGATTTGAGCGTGACCGCCGACAGCAACGTCACCAACGGCACCGACCTTCGCGCCGTCCCGATCGACCTCGGCGACGGACCGCTCCCCGTGCCGGTCGATCCCAATCTTCGCGAGAAAGCGGGATTGGGCGCCGGCACGTCGGCCGCGGCCAATGTGCGGCTGCCCGTCTCCGGCGAGGCGGCGCTGGCCGTGGACGTCGAAGGCTATGCGGTGGAATATGAAGGCCCGCGCTCCGACGACGCCTCTTTGCTCGTCGCCGCCGGCCTGGAATTCGGAGCGGGCACGTCCCCGACCGGCTCGCTTCAGCTGATCGGCTTCGAACGCTGGTATGGCGGAGTGAAGGCGCTCGAGGGCGTCGGGCTTCGCGGCAATTGGCGGCGCCCGCTGAACGCCCGAAGCAATCTTCGCCTGGCGATCGACGCCCGGATCTTCGATTCCGCCTACGGCGACTCATTCGGCGGAAGCCAGGCGAGCCTCTATGTCACCTATGACAGCGTGCTCAACCCGAGCCTCTCTTTCTCCGGCGGGGTCTATGCGCGCCGCGAATGGCTCGGCGACGACGCCTTTTCGAGCCTGGACGCGGGGGCTTATGGCGGCCTCAGCGCCTATCTCAACGAGGATTTCGCCGGGGGAATCACCGCCGGCCTCAGCCGGACGACCTTCGACGAGCCCTTCCTGCTGCTCGATCCCGATCCGCGCTCGGACTGGCGGGTCTATGCGAGCGGCTGGCTGACGACCCGCCGGCCCCTCGCCCTCGGGCTTCATCCCTCGCTCACCTACACCTACAGCCGCACTTCGAGCTCGATCCCCTATTTCAGCTCCGACCGCCACCGGCTGCGGCTCGGCGTGCAGCGGAAATTCTGACCGTGCGGGCCAGGACCTTCCAACCGCTGCTGGAGCGCTGGCGGGCGCTGGCGCTGGCGCCGGCCGCCCTTGCCGGAATCGTCGTCCTGGCGACGGGCGCGGGCGACGGGCTCGACGAGGCGCTGAAGAACCAACACGCCGCCTGGGGCGAGCGCGGGGCCAGCGGCCAGGTGCATATCGTCGAGATCGACGCCCGAAGCATCGCCGCCTTCAAGCACTGGCCCTGGCCGCGGAGCATCCATGCGGCGGCCGTCGACCGCCTGCGCGAGAGCAAGGCGGCGCTGATCGCCTTCGACGTCGATTTCTCGAGCCCGTCCGAGCCGCTCGAGGATGCCGCGCTCGCCGCCGCCCTTCGCCGGGCCGGTGGAAGCGTCATCCTTCCCGCCTTCCGCCGAACCAACGGCGCCGATGCCGCCCCCCTGCCGCAGCTTGCGGCGGAGTCTTTCCTCGCCGCGGCGAACGTCATCACCGAATCCAATGGCGAGCTGCGCAGCATGCCTTTCGCCGTCGAGGTCTCCGGAGCTCCCCGCCCGTCGCTGGCGAGCATGGTCGCGGAACGCCCCGGCGACGCGGGGGAGTTTTTCGAAATCGATCGGGCGATCGACCCGGCGAGCATCCCTCGCCATTCCATGGTGGACCTCATCGCGGGCCGGGTTCCGCCCGCGGCGCTGGCCGGCAAGCGGGTCCTGATCGGTGCGACGGCAGTCGAGCTCGGCGACCGCTACGGAGTGCCGCGCCATGGGATCCTGCCCGGCGTGGTTGCACAGGGACTGGCCGCGGAGACGCTCCTGGCCGGGGCTCCGCCTGCGCCTGTCGGCGGCGGCTGGGCCGTCGCGCTCATCCTCGTCCTCAGCGCCCTTTGCCTGAGGCTCCGGCGGACGGGCGTTTTCATTTCCGCCTTCGCCGCCATGGGCGTTGCCGCGACATTGCTCGTACCGACCGCCGCTGCGTGGCTCGGCGTGGACACCCCGCTCGCGCCGGCGCTGATTGCCCTTGCGGTCGCGGCGGGCACCGGCGCCCCGGCCCGCGCCGCCTGGCGCCGCCGCGAGACCGGCCTGGCCGACGCCAAGACCGGCCTGCCCAATCTCGCCGCGCTCGAGCGCGACTGCCGCGGGGCGGCGGCCGCCACCGTGGCCGTCGCCCGGATCGACGGCTTCGCCGACCTGCTCTCCGCGCTCGGGCCGGACGGAACCACCGGGCTCGTCCGAAGCGTCGCCGAACGGCTCGCCTTCGCCGCCTCGGCCGCGCGCGTGTACCGGATCGACGAGGCCGGGCTGGCCTGGATCGAGCCCGAGGACGCGCCTCTGGACGAACGTTTCGAAGCCATCGACTCGGTCATGCGGGCGCCGTTCGCGGCCGGCCGGAGCGTCGAGGTACGCACCCATTTCGGAGCGGCACGGGGCGTCGGCGCCGCGGCGAAACAGCTTTGCGCCGATGCCGGCCTGGCCGCGCTCCATGCGGCCGAGCGGGGCAATCGCTGGCAATTGTTCACCGCGAGCGATTCCGAGCGGGCGAGCTGGCGGGTATCCCTGCTCGCCGAGCTCGATTCCGCTTTGGCGCGAGGCGAGCTCTGGAACGCCTATCAGCCCAAGCTCGACCTGCGCACCGGACGGATCCGCGCCGTCGAGGCGCTCGTGCGCTGGGACCATCCGGAGCGCGGAACGCTGGCGCCGGACAGCTTCATCCCGCTGATCGAGCAGCATGGCCGGGCGGCCGATCTGACCCTTCACGTCATGGCCCAGGCCCTCGTCGACGCCGCCGTCTGGCGGGACGGCGGCCAGCCGCTCGGCGTGGCGGTGAATATCTCGGCGACCCTGCTTCACGACCATGGCTTCCTGCACCGCCTCGAACAGCTTCTTCAGGCCAGCGGCTTCCCGGCGGAGCGGGTCACGCTCGAGGTCACCGAATCCGCCGCCATGGCCGATCCCGAGGCGGCGGCGGTGGCGCTGGAGGGCTGGCGCAAGCTCGGGGTCGGAATTTCCATCGACGATTACGGCACCGGCCAGTCGTCGCTCTCCTACCTCCAGAAAATGCCGGCGACCGAGCTCAAGATCGACCGCAGCTTCATCGCCGCCATGGCCGCCGGCCCGCGCGACCAGATCCTCGTCCGCTCGACGATCGCCATGGCCCACGAGCTCGGCCTCGCCGTCGTCGCCGAGGGCGTCGAGGACGAGATCTGCCTCGATCTGCTCCGCGACATGGGCTGCGACCAGGCCCAGGGCTACGGCATCAGCCGGCCGGTGTCCGCCGAGGCCGTCGCCGCGTTCGCCAGGCAATTCGCTTATGCGCCCGCGCCGAAGCGGAGCGCCGCCGGTTAGGCACCGCGCCATTTGAGCAAAAGCAACGGTTTGGCCAGGACCAGGCCGGCGATGAAGCCGCCGATATGGGCGGCGATGGCGATCCTGAGGGCGGTGCCTTCGAAGGTGAAGCCGATCAGGAGCTGGAAGCCGATCCAGGCCGCTCCGAGCCAGAGGGCATTAAGCATGGTGGCCAGCCGCGGATCGGCGACCTTCACCTTGTTCTGGCTGAACAGGAGCGCATAGGCGCCGAGCAAAGCGGAGACGGCGCCGCTCGCGCCGACCATCGGCGCCAGCTCGCCCGGATCCACCGGATATTGGGCGGCCGCCGCGGCGTAGGCGCCGACCAGGTAGAGTATGAGGATGCCACGGCCGCCCAGGACATGCTCGAGCGCCCGACCGCAGAGCAGCAGCATGAGGAGGTTGAAGAAGAGGTGGAAGAAGCCGGAATGGACGAGGGTCGCGGTCAGCGGGGTCAGAAGGACGGGCACCGGCAGGACGTCGCCTTCGAGACCGCCGACTCGCGCCGGGATGAAGCCGCCGGCGACCGCCGCGACATCCTGCCAGCCGCCGAGCGAGGCGATCAGCCAGGCGGCGGCGGTGAGGATCGCAATTCCGAGCGTGACCGGCGCCGCGCGCAGGTCCTGCGGCAAGCGCATGGCGGTCCCTAGATGAATTCGACCTTCTCGATCGAATAATAACGGTCGCCGGACGGTGTGGTGACCTCCACCTCCTCGCCGATGACCCGGCCGATAAGGGCCCTGCCGAGCGGCGAATTGTAGGAGATCCGGCCGATCCGGGCGTCGGCCTCCGTCTGGCCGACGATCTGGTAAGTGACCGGCTTGTCATCCTCGTCGAGCAAATGGACGGTGGCGCCGAACACGACCTTGTCGCCCGACAGGGTCTTGGGATCGATCACCATCGCCCGGCTCAGGCGGTCTTCCATGTCGGCGATCTGCGCCTCGACCTGGCCCTGGCGCTCCTTGGCGGCATGATATTCGGCATTTTCGGAAAGATCGCCATGGCCCCGCGCGACTTCGATCGCCTCGATCACCGAAGGACGTTCCACCGTCTTGAGGTGCCGCACTTCGGTCTGGAGCTTCTCATAGCCCTCGGCCAGCATCGGCATCTTGTCGACCGTCGCCATCGCCACTCACCTTTCGTCAAAAACTCTCTTCCGGGCGCTGTCCGTCGGGAAAGCGCCCTTATGCGTGTTCAGTTGTTCAGGATCACGCTCGCGAGGATGAATAATAGTCCTGCAGGGACTTCACTTCAAGGCTGTGCTCCCCGAGCACCGCGATCGCCCGAACCACCGCCGCGCTGGAGGCGGCCGTCGTGAAGTAGGGGACCTTCGCCATCAGCGCCGAAGCGCGGATCGAAGCGGAGTCCTTGTGGCTCTGCCAGCCCTCGGTCGTGTTGAAGACGATATGGACGTCGCCGTCCTTGATCCGGTCGACGATGTGGGGACGCCCTTGATTCACCTTGTTGACCCGCTCGACCTCTATGCCCTGCTCGGCGAGCCATGAGGCGGTGCCGGAGGTGGCGATAACCTTGAAGCCGAGCTCGCACAGCGCCCGGACCGGCGCCGTGATCGCGCTCTTGTCGCTGTCCTTCACCGACACGAACAGGGTCCCCTCAAGCGGCAAAGAGATGCCGCTGCCGAGCTGCGACTTGAGGAAGGCCTTGGCAAAGTCTTCATCGATTCCCATGACTTCGCCAGTGGACTTCATCTCCGGTGAGAGGACGGGATCGATCCCCGGGAAGCGCGCGAAGGGGAAGACGGCTTCCTTGACCGCGATATGGTCGACCTTGGTTCGAAGCGGCAGGAAGTTCATCAGCGGCTCCCCCGCCATGACCCGGGCGGCGATCTTGGCGATCGGCGTGCCAAGCGCCTTGGCGACGAACGGGACGGTGCGGCTGGCGCGGGGGTTGACCTCGATCAGATAGACAAGGTCGTCCTTCACCGCGAACTGGACGTTCATCAGGCCGTGGACTCCGAGCGCCAGGGCGAGCGCCCGGGTCTGGCGCTCGATCTCGGCGACGATCCCGGGCTCGAGGCTGTAGGGCGGAAGCGAGCAGGCGCTGTCGCCCGAATGGACTCCCGCTTCCTCGATATGCTGCATCACTCCGGCGATGGCGACGTCCTTGCCGTCGCAAATGGCGTCGACGTCGACCTCGATCGCGTCGCGCAGATATTTGTCGATGAGGACTGGGCTGTCGCCCGACACCTGGACGGCGGTGACGATATAATCGTCGAGCTGGGCGGGCCCGTCGACGATCTCCATGGCGCGGCCGCCGAGCACGTAGGAAGGCCGGGTCAGGACCGGATAGCCGATCCGCTCGGCGACGGCGATCGCCTCCTCGCGGCTTCGGGCGATGCCGTTCTCGGGCTGCCTCAGGCCGAGCTTCTCGACCAGGGCCGCGAAGCGTTCGCGGTCCTCGGCGAGGTCGATGGCGTCGGGCGAGGTGCCGAGGATCGGTATCCCCTCCTTCTCGAGCGCGGCGGCGAGCTTCAGCGGCGTCTGGCCGCCGAACTGGACGATGACCCCGACCAACTCGCCCTTCGATTTCTCGACATGGAGGATCTCGAGCACGTCCTCGACGGTCAGAGGCTCGAAATAGAGCCGGTCGGACGTGTCGTAATCGGTCGAGACGGTCTCGGGATTGCAGTTGATCATGATCGTCTCGAAGCCCGCCTCGGCCAAAGCGTAGGCGGCGTGGCAGCAGCAATAGTCGAACTCGATCCCCTGCCCGATGCGGTTCGGCCCGCCGCCGAGGATGACGATCTTGCGCCGATCCGAAGGCTGGCTCTCGTCCCCAAAGTCATTTGGCGCCTCGCCGAAGCTCGGCGCCTCGTAGGTCGAATACATATAGGGCGTCTTCGCCTCGAACTCGGCGGCGCAGGTGTCGATGCGCTTGAACACCGGCCTCACCCCGAGCTTGTGGCGAAGCGCCCTCACCTCGTCCTCGGTGGTGGCGCCGATCATCATCCTGGTGACGTCATGGAGCAGGCCGTGGCTCCGGGCCCGGGTCTTCACCCCGGTTCCCCGGATGCCCGCACCCCTGAGCGCGAGCTCGGCGAGCCGCCGGTCGGAAAAGCCCATCGCCTTGAGGCGGCGCATGTCCGCGGCATCGCGGGGCAGGCCGTCGCGACAAACCCTCTCCTCCTCGTCGACGATCTCCTTCAGCCGTTCGAGGAACCAGGGATCGTATTTGGCGATGGCGTGGATCTCGGCGACGCTGAACCCCTCGCGCAGCGCCTGGGCGGCGACGAGCAGGCGGTCCGGGGTCGGCCGCGCCAGAGCCGCCTCGATCTCGATCCGGGGCGCGCCGTAAAGCTCCCGCACGCCGTCGAGCCCGATCAGGCCGATCTCCAGGCTCCTCAGGGCCTTTTGGAGGCTTTCGTGGAAGCTCCGGCCGATCGCCATCGCCTCGCCGACCGATTTCATCGCCGTCGACAGCAGCGGATCCGCCCCCTTGAACTTCTCGAAGGCGAAGCGCGGGATCTTGGTGACGACATAGTCGATGGTCGGCTCGAAGCTGGCCGGGGTCACTCCGGTAATGTCGTTCTGGATCTCGTCCAACGTGTAGCCGACCGCCAGCTTGGCCGCGACCTTGGCGATCGGGAATCCGGTCGCCTTCGACGCCAAGGCCGATGAGCGCGATACGCGCGGGTTCATCTCGATGACGACGAGCCGGCCGTTCTCCGGATTGACTGCGAACTGTACGTTCGAACCCCCTGTTTCGACGCCGATTTCGCGCAGGCAAGCGATGCTCGCATTGCGCATGATCTGATATTCCTTGTCGGTCAGGGTCAGCGCCGGGGCGACGGTGATCGAATCGCCGGTATGGATCCCCATCGGATCGATATTCTCGATCGAGCAGACGATGATGGCGTTGTCGTTCCGGTCGCGAACCACCTCCATCTCAAATTCCTTCCACCCCAGCACCGATTCCTCGATCAGCACCTCGGTGGTGGGGGAAGCGTCGAGCCCTCCCGTCACGATCTCCACGAATTCCTCGCGATTATAGGCGATTCCTCCACCGGTGCCGCCGAGCGTGAAGCTCGGCCGGATGATCGCCGGCAATCCGACCAGGTCGAGGGCACGGACCGCGTCGTCGAGGCTGTGGGCGATGGCGGAACGGGGGCTTTCGAGCCCGATCTTCGACATGGCGTCGCGGAACTTGAGCCGGTCCTCCGCCTTCTCGATCGCCTCGGCGTCGGCGCCGATCATCCTGACTCCGAACTCCTCGAGCGTCCCGTCCTTCCAGAGCGCCAGCGCGGTGTTGAGCGCGGTCTGCCCGCCCATGGTCGGGAGCACCGCGTCGGGCCGCTCCTTCTCGATGATCAGCCGGACGAACTCGGGCGTGATCGGCTCGACATAGGTGGCGTCGGCGAGGTCGGGATCGGTCATGATCGTCGCCGGGTTCGAATTCACGAGGACGATCCGATAGCCCTCGGCGCGAAGCGTCTTGGCCGCCTGGGTCCCCGAATAATCGAACTCCGCCGCCTGGCCGATGACGATCGGCCCGGCGCCGATGATGAGGATCGAGGAGATGTCGGTGCGTTTCGGCATAAGCTCAGCGGGCTTCCGCGACGGCGAGGGTCAGGCCGCGGCCGCGCGCCCAGCTCGTGACGCAGGCGATTTGGACGGAGACGGGCTCCCTCTCGCGGGCGGCGTAGATTTCGGAAGGCAGGCTCAGGCGCCAGCCCGTGCCGTAGCGGGTCAGGACCGCGCCGGGCAGCCGGCAATTCTCACGGATCTCCGGAAACTCCTCTTCGGGCATCGGCGCTTCCACATCCCCAACGACGGCGGCGCGCGTGTCCATGACCGAGTCGCCGACATCGTCGATAGCACAGGCGGACAGGGCCAGGACGGCGAGGAGCGCGAGCGGGAGCTCAGAATGCTTGGACATGGGAAGCCTCGGCCTGATTGTGGGTCGGATCCAGGGGGCATGGGGCGGAACGGACGATCGGGCCGGCCCCGGCGATGCGGAAGGAGGAGATGTCGGTTCGGCGGGGCATTATTTTCCGGCTTCCGTTGTTTCGGCTTCGCTGCCGACGAACCCGAAGCTCAGTTTCGGATCGGCCTTTTCCACTGCCTTGAGCAGGCAGGCGAACTTCTCGTAATCCACGTTCGAGGCCGGCTGAACCCGGACGTGATCGGTGCCGATCAGCCGCAGCGTCCCGGCGGGGGCTCCGCAACGCGTCGTCATCCGGTCGAGCCGAGCGAGCGTCTCTGCGCGCGGATCGGGCGGGGCGGCCGGCTCGCCCCGTGCGCAAGCGGCGACCACAAGGGCCAGGGTCAGTGGAGTCCTACGGCTCATCGAACGCCCTCCCCGCCTGGTAAGGTCGTCAGCCGCCAGCCCCGCTCGCGGGCCCAGTGCTCGACGCAGGCCAGGCTGCCGTCCTGACGCGCCTGAAGGCCGGCGTTGTAACGCTGAGGGAAGGTGAGGCGAAGCAGGCCCTTGTCCTTCGCATCCCTGTGCAGCACAGCTCGCTTCAAGCCGCAATTGGCGCGGACCTCGGGATATTCTTCCTGCAGTCGTTTCCAGCCGTCGCCGGCGCAGGCGGCGGTCGCGACGCTCAGCGCCAGGCCCAGAAGGATGTGGAGGCGGCGAAGCATCAGCGGCGATCGGCACCGGCCGCGGCCTCATTTCCGAAGAAGCCCAGGCTGACGCCATGACCCTCGGCATTCGACGCCGCCAGCATCCGCATGACGCAGGTGAGCGTGTCGTCGTCCGCTGGCCCCCGCTCGAGAAAGCTCTTGCGCAGGGTCAATAGGTTCGGACCCAGAACCTCCAGGACGGTTCCGGCCTTCGCCGAGCAGGCGGTCTCCAGGGCTTCTGCGAACTCGCCAAGGTTTCTGGCGGGATCGAAGCGCGGTATGCGGCCCAGCATCCCCCGGGTTCCAAGCCAGTCCAGGGCTTCGGCCCTCGCTTCGCGGCGATCCTCGCGCCCAACGAAGGCGTAATAAGCGGCTCTTTGCCCTTCGTGCTCGATAAAGACGAAGTAGTCAGGGTGAACGGCCCGCCTGACGCAACGAAACCTTACTTCGTCGGTCCCGCCCAGATCGCGGATCGTAACGGCGTCGGATTGCAGCTCCCTCGCATAGGAAATTTGGACGTTCGCCGCCTTTATGCCGCAGGCCGCCACGGCCTCGATCGCTTGCTCATAGGCAGGCGGCGGCAGCGGAATGGGCAGGATCATCGCAATTGTTCCACGAACTTGGCGAACAGATAGACGCTGTCCTGCGGCCCCGGGCTCGCCTCCGGATGATATTGAACGCTGAACGCCGGGCGGTCGGTCAGCTCCAGGCCCGCCAGACTGCCGTCGAACAGCGAGATGTGGGTGGCCTTCGCATTGGCCGGCAGGCTTTCCGTCTCGACTGCGAAGCCGTGGTTCATGCTGGTGATCTCGACCCGGCCGTCGGCGAGGCGCTTGACCGGGTGGTTGGCGCCCCGGTGGCCCTGGTGCATCTTCGTCGTCCTCGCGCCGACGGCGAGGCCGAGGAGCTGGTGGCCAAGGCAGATGCCGAAGAGCGGCTTCCCCGTCTCGAGCAGCCGCCGGATCACCGGAACCGCATATTCGCCGGTGGCGGCGGGGTCGCCGGGGCCGTTGGAGAGGAAGATTCCGTCGGGCTTGTGGGCCATCACCTCCTCGAAGGTGGCGGTGGCGGGGAGGATCGTCACCCGGGCGCCGGCGTCGGCGAGGTTTCGGAAGATGTTGCGCTTGGAGCCATAGTCGATGGCGACGACGTGGGGGCGGGTCTCGTCCCCGGCGCCTTCCGAATAGCCCTTGCCGAGCGCCCAGCCGCCGCCGGACCAGCGGAACATCTGCTTGCAGCTGACCTCCTTCGCCAGGTCCATGCCCTCCAGCCCCGGCCAGGCGCGGGCCCGGGCGAGCAACGCGTCCAGGTCGAACCTGCCGTCGGCGGCATGGGCGATCACCCCGTTCGGAGCGCCCTCCTCCCGGATCTTGCGGGTCAGCGCCCTAGTGTCGACTCCGGAGAGGCCGATCCGGCCGTTCGCCTTCATCCACGCGTCGAAGGTCTGGACGGCCCGGAAATTGCCGGCTTCGGTCACGTCCTGGCGGACGACGCAGCCGAGCGCCCAGGGATTGTCGGCCTCGACGTCCTCGTAATTGGCGCCGACATTGCCGATATGGGGGAAGGTGAAGGTAACGATCTGGGACGCGTAGGAGGGGTCGGTCATCACCTCCTGATAGCCGGTCATCGCGGTGTTGAAGCAGACCTCGCCCACCGCGGCGCCCTCGGCGCCGAAGCCGCGGCCCCAGACAAAGCTGCCGTCGGCCAGGACCAATACGCCCGTCGCTCCTTCCGGCGCGGACGAAGGCTTGGCGTCGGCCATTGGGGCGGGCACTCCTCGAGGAAAACGGCGATGTCGCTAAGGCCCGACGGCTAGAGACGGCGGGCGGCAGCGTCAATCTGTTAAAAGGCCGCCGCCGCCGCTATCCTCCCGCCTTTCCAACGCCTGGACCCGAACCCCATGATTCGCGACGACATCAAGGCCGCCCTGGTCACCGCCATGAAGAGCGGCGACAAGGCGCGCACCGCCACGCTCCGACTTGTCCAATCCTCCCTCAAGAATCGCGACATCGAGCTTCGCGGCGCTTCGGCGCCCACGGCGGACGACGTCACCGTCACCGAAGTCCTCCAGAAGATGATCAAGCAGCGCCGCGAATCGGTCGCGCTCTACGAGCAGGGCGGCCGCCAGGAGCTGGCCGATGCCGAAACCGCCGAGATCGAGGTCATCGAGGGCTTCCTGCCCCGCCAGATGGGCGAGGACGAAGCGAAAGCCGCGATCGACTCCATCGTCGCCGAGACCGGCGCTTCGTCGCTCAAGGACATGGGCCGGGTGATGGCGGCGATGAAGGAGCGGCACGCCGGAGCGCTCGACATGTCGAAGGCGAGCGCGCTGGTGAAGGCCCGCCTTTCCGCTTAGGCCCGGGCATGTCGCTCAGCCCCCAGTTTCTCGATGAGCTGCGTGCCCGGACGACTCTGTCGACGCTGGTCGGACGAACGGTCAAGCTGCAACGCGCGGGGCGCGAATGGAAGGCCTGCTGCCCCTTCCACAAGGAGAAGACCCCGAGCTTCTACGTCAACGACGAAAAGGGCTTCGCCCACTGTTTCGGCTGCTCCGCGCATGTCGACGCGATCGGCTGGCTGACCGAGGCCCGGGGGCTGCCCTTCATGGATGCGGTGAAGGAGCTGGCCGACGCGGCGGGAATGGAGGTTCCGGCGGCGGATCCCCGCGCCCAGGAGCGTGCGGAGAAGGCGACCGGCCTCTATGACGTCATGACGGCAGCGCAAGACTGGTTCGAGGCGCAGCTCGGCGGTCTCGAGGGAGGCGAGGCCCGGGCCTATCTCGAGAAACGCGGAATCTCCGAGGCGACCCGGCGCCGCTTCGGCTTCGGCTATGCTCCGGAAGGGCGAGGCAAGCTTCGGACGGCGCTGAAGGGCTTCGGCAACGAGGCGCTGATCGAAGCGGGATTGCTGGGGGTCCCAGATGACGAGCGCGAGCCTTACGACCGCTTCCGCGGCCGGCTGATGTTCCCGATCCGCGACCGGCGCGGCCGGGTGATCGCGTTCAGCGGGCGGATTGTCGGCGCGGGCGAGCCCAAATATCTCAACTCGCCCGACACGCCTTTGTTCGACAAGGGCCGAACCCTGTTCAACATCGACAAGGCGGCGGCGGCCAGCCGCGAAGCCAAGAGGGTGATCGTCGTCGAAGGCCAGATGGACGCGATCGCCCTCGACCAGGCCGGCCTCGGCGAAGCCGTCGCGCCCCTGGGCACGGCGGTGACGGAGGCCCAGCTCGGCTTGCTCTGGCGCCTGTCCCCCACCCCCATCTTCTGCTTCGACGGGGATAATGCGGGGCAGAAAGCCGCGGTCCGCGCCCTCATGCGGGCGCTGCCCCATGTCGGGCCGGGCCGCTCGCTCAGCTTCGCCACTCTTCCGGCCGGGCAGGATCCTGACGATCTCATCCGCGCCGAGGGCCGCGAGGGCATGGAAAAGTTGCTGGAGGCGGCGGAATCGCTCGTCGACCGGCTCTGGCGCCATGAGCTGAACGCCGAGTCGCTCGCCACGCCCGAGCAGCGCGCCGGCCTCAGGCACCGCCTCAGCGACCATGTCGCGACGATCCAGGATCCGCATGTGCGCGAGCAATATCGCACCGAATTGCTCGGCCGCTTCAACGCCTTGACGGCGCCGCCGCCGCGGCCGCCGTGGAAGCCGAGACCGTTCGGCCCCGCCGGCTCGCGCCCGGGGGCGCGCTTCGTTCCCCAGCGCCCGGTTTCCGACCAGGCGAAGGCGCTCGCCAGCGCCGGAATCAGCCCGGAGACCGCGCGCTCCGTGCTCCACGGCCTGCTCCGCTTTCCAGGGCTGATCGCCGCCCACGCCGAGGCGATCGCCGCCCTTCCGATCCTCGACAGGATGGCCGCCCGGCTGCGCGACGCCCTGCTCGAAGGGGCGATGGCGCACGGCGAGCTTGATCAGGAGCGGGTTCATACCATATTGGCCGAGGCTGGCGTCGCCGCTCTCGCCGAGAGGCTGCGCCTGGAACGCGGACTGGCCTTCTCCTTCAACCGCCGTGATGCCGACCCGGAACGTGCTTCTCGCGACCTCGTTCTGGTCATCGACACATTGGCGGCCCAGCCGGGACTATATGCCGCGCTCGACGCGGCGACCGCTCGGCTCAAGGAGGAAGGCGACGAAGCCGCCTTCCAGGAGCAGCAGAGGCTCAGAGCGGCGAGGGACGAGGCGGAGAGGAAGCTCGCGGCGCTGATCGAAAGCGGCGCGGGCGGATGAAATTATAAGGTTTTTAGATGGCGAAGACGACTAACGGCGGTGACGGCGAAGACAAGCAGGACGCTGGCGATGCGCCGCTGATCGACCTCAACGAGGCCTCGCTCAAGAAGCTTGTCGCCCGCGCCAAGAAGCGCGGCTACATCACCTATGACGAATTGAACGAAGCCCTGCCGCAGGACCAGATGTCCTCCGAGCAGATCGAGGACGTGATGTCCGCCCTCAATGAAATGGGTGTGAACGTCGTCGAGAATGAGGAAGCGGACGAGGACGACGAGAAAGCGGACGAGCCCGAGGTCGATGCCGCCGCCGGCGAGGACGACGGCTCGGACGGCGAGCGCTTCATCATCGAGAAGAAGAAGGAGACGGTCGATCGCACCGACGATCCCGTCCGAATGTATCTTCGCGAGATGGGCGCCGTGGAGCTGCTCAGCCGCGAGGGCGAGATCGCCATCGCCAAGAGGATCGAGGCCGGCCGCGACACGATGATCTGGGGCCTGTGCGAATCGCCCATCACCTTCAACGCCATCATCCACTGGTCGAACGCGCTCAATGCGGGCGAGATGCAGCTTCGCGAGATACTCGACCTCGACGCCATGCTGAGTAAGGGCCCGACCCCCGAGCAGGTGGCGAGCGCCGAGGAAGGCGGCGAGGACGAGATCAGCGAGAAGACCGCCGGCCCGAGCTTCAAGGAGGAAGAGGAGGTCGTCTCCGCTCCCGCCGACGAGGAGGAGGACGAGGACAGCCTGGTCGAGCGGCGGGCGCGCCCGCAATTCGAGGAGGAGGATGAGGACAACACCCTCTCCCTCGCCCAGATGGAGGAGACTCTGAAGCCGCAGGCGCTCGAGCGCTTCGCCAAGATCACCGACCTCTACAAGAAATTCTCCAAGGTCCAGCATTCGCGCATGGACGCGATGAGCGCCGGCCTCGAATTCCCGAAGAACGAGGAGAGGAAGTACCAGGCGCTCTCCGAGCAGCTCACCGCCGAGGTCGAGAGCGTCCAGTTCCACGGCGCCAAGATCGAATATCTCGTCGACCAGCTCTACAGCTACAACCGCCGGCTGACCGCCCTTGCTGGCCAGATGCTCCGCCTCGCCGAGCGCCACAAGGTGCCGCGCAAGGCCTTCCTCGAATCCTATATGGGCCACGAGCTCGACGAGGGCTGGGCCGAGCGGGTCTGCTCAATCGACAAGAAATGGACCGCTTTCTGCCAGGCGGAAGCGGGCGCGATCGAGCGCATCCGCGCCGAGATCGCCGAGATCGCCCAGGCGATCGGAATGACCCTGGCCGAGTTCCGCCGGATCGTGAACCAGGTCCAGAAAGGCGAGCGCGAGGCGCGCATCGCCAAGAAGGAGATGGTCGAGGCCAACCTCCGCCTCGTCATCTCGATCGCCAAGAAATATACCAACCGCGGGCTTCAGTTCCTCGACCTCATCCAGGAAGGCAATATCGGCCTGATGAAGGCGGTCGATAAGTTCGAATATCGCCGCGGCTACAAGTTCAGCACCTACGCGACCTGGTGGATCCGGCAGGCGATCACGCGGAGCATCGCCGATCAGGCGCGCACCATCCGCATCCCGGTCCACATGATCGAGACGATCAACAAGCTGGTCCGCACCAGCCGCCAGATCCTCCACGAGATCGGCCGCGAGCCGACCCCGGAAGAGC